>Ga0187867_10000010_pt1 | contig 238790 bp, 218 predicted proteins | sample June2016WEW_13_1_FD_132976 | JGI IMG/M metagenome (GOLD analysis project Ga0187867, IMG submission 132976) | Peatland microbial communities from SPRUCE experiment site at the Marcell Experimental Forest, Minnesota, USA - June2016WEW_13_10 | ecosystem: Environmental > Terrestrial > Soil >...
CACCGCCCCCGCCGCCGCCGCCGCCGAATAACTGCAGAAGCAACAGGGTTAACCAAAAGCCGCCCCCGCCGCCGCCCCGGTTGCCCCTGCCGCCACGCGGTCCCCTAAACACGATAAATGCCAGCAGGGCGATAACAAACAATATAAATAATGTGAATATTAAGTTAAGATTCCCTCCCCTCTCCTTCCCGGGAACGGTCCCCCCTTGATAGGCGCCCGGGGCTCCCCCGGTTTGGCCCACCCCTTTGCCGCCCTGGATGGTATTGGCTATCTCGGTCACCGCCGCCATGATGCCGCCGGCGTAATTCCCCCGGCGAAAGTTCGGCACCAGGTACTCTCTGCCGATTGAGCCCACCAGGCTGTCGGGCAGGACGCCCTCCAGGCCGTAGCCCACCTCGATGCGGTATTTGTGATCCTTGACGGCCACGGTGAGGAGAACCCCGTTGTCCTTGCCCTTCTGGCCGATGCCCCATTGCACCGCGGTCTGGTGCGAGAACTCCTCGATGGGTTCCCCTTCCAGGGAATTGATGGTGAGGACCACCACCTGGGCCGTGGTCCGGGTCTCCAGGTCGCGCAGCATGGTATTGAGCCGGGCCTGGCTGTTGGCGTCCAGGACCCCGGCCAGGTCCACCACATATTGGCCCGGGTGCGCCGGCAGGGGCGGGGTCACCGCCCAGGCCAGGGCGGGGCTGGCCGCCAATACCCAAAATAACAGAATGCTAAGGAGCTTGCTGGGCCTACTCGATTTTAATGCCATCCACCACCTCGGCCAATTTTTCCGTGGCTCGATAAAAGCTCTCGAACAACCCGGAGATTTCCTCTTTGGAGGGTTTGCTCAGATTCTTCCTGATGGCGCTGATCTCGGCGAAGACCCCGATGTCCACGCCGGTCAAGGCAGCCAACTCTTCCCTACCCTTTTTCAGGCCGCGGGCCGGCAGCTTGCCCAGCAAGTGCAAAATCCCCCGGAACAGCGGCAGATAGCCGCGGGAATGGCGGACAATGTCCGCGGCCAGGACCTTGTGGTCCCCCATGGCGGACACATAAATCCGGCGGAGCCAGAGAAGCTTCCCTAAAAGCTCCCGCTCACACTGGAACCGAAGCTCCCTCCGGTCGATCTCAAGCCCCGCCAGCAGGTCCTCGCCATAAAGGGTGTGGTGCACCAACTTGAGGCTGAGAAATTCCAGGGGAAACACATCCACGGAACATTGGATATAGCCGGGGTCCATGACCCAGGGCGCCGCCAGCCCGGTCTTCCCGTATTTGCCGCCCAGGGGCGCCAGGAGATCCAGGAAGTCCAGGTCCATCTTGTGGAGCACGATAATGCTGTTGAGGTCCGAGACCCCCCCGAGGTAATCTTCGGTCAGGACGCTGCCCACCAGGTAAAGGGAGTGGATTTGGGGCGCCGCCCTTTCAAGGATTTCATGGAAAAAGGGAGAGATTTTCTGCTGGAGAGACGGACTTAAAGCCTCCATTTGCAAACAGGTCATCGGCTATTAACCTCCGGGTGCAGTTTAACAACAAATGGGTGAAATATCCATCTCGAGTGCTCCCCGGCCTTTATGGTCCCAGGCCCCGGCCGGGGGACCGGGGTGATGTTGATCAAGTCCGTTTCCAGATTGACAATGCCGGGAAAATGATTACTCCTAACGATAACAAATAACTGGAGGAATCGGGGAGATAACCATGAGCCTGAAAGAATACCAGGATAAGATGGACGCCCAACTGCAGGAATGGCGGGCGAAACTGGAGGAGTTGAAGGGCAGGGCCGCCAAGACCGGCGCCGAGGCCCATCAGGAAATGAATAAACAGATGGAGGCCCTGCGGCCCAAGTTGGAGGCCGCCCAGCAGAAGCTCCAGGGACTCAAGGCCGCCAGCGGCGAGGCCGCCGAAATGCTCAGGAAGAATTCGGAAAAGGCCATGGAGGAATTGAAAAAGGCCTGGGACACGGTGAAATCGAAATTCGAGCCGCCCCCGGGTCCGGGGAAACCTGGAAATCAGTGAGACCTATTCCGGTCGAGTCTCACGAAAGCTCTCCGGTTCCGACCCTTGCAGGCGCCGGGGTCCCAGGTGGGCCGCGGTCCCTCCCACCTCAAGCGGGCCAGGCCTTTTTTGCCGCAATGGCCTCGATCTCAATGGCGGCGCCCCGGGGCAGGCCAGCCACCTGGAGGGTGCTGCGGGCCGGCGGGCGCGCCGCGAAAAACTCGCCGTAAGCCCGGTTCATTTCCTGGAAATCGGCCAGGTTCGTCAGATAGACCGTGGTTTTCACCACGTCTCCCAGGGTGAGCCCCGCCGCGGCCAGGATGGCCTTGAGGTTGGCGAACACCTGGCAGGTTTGCACCACGATGTCCCCTTTCACCAGGTTCCCTTGGGCATCGAGCGGGGTCTGCCCCGAGATAAAGACAAAGGGGCCTACGGAGAGGGCCTGGGTGTAAGCCCCGATGGGGGCCGGGGCCTGGTCGGTGTCGATGACGATTTTTTTCATGATATATTTCCGTTGCTTTAAAAATTAGCCGGTCCGACAAAAATTCTTGAAGAATGGGGCCGGTTTTGCTAATGGTTAAGAAAAAACTGAGGAGATGCCAGCCATGGGCCTATGGTTGAAATGTCCGGGGTGCCAAAGCAACAATCCCCTCGATCTTAAGGTCTGCCCCAAGTGCGGCCGGTCCCTGGGTAAGCTCCCGCGGCAGGAGCGGGTTTACGTTATCGGCGCCCTAAAAACTGCGGCCCCGGAAGCCCGGCCCCCAGCCGCCCGGGCGGCGGCAGTCCCCAAGGCGCCCAAGCCCGCCAGTAAACCCCAAAAATCGCGACCCAAAAAGAGATAGGGCGATTCTTCACGATTCTTATGACATTTCCAACTACGGTTTTCTAACCCCCCTTTGAAAAAGGGGAGCAGGGGGGATTTAGAATAACCTCCTGAAATCCCCCTAAATCCCCCTTTTCCAAAGGGGGACTTTAATACCCTTGGAACTTAGTTTTCTTAATCCGCCTCCGCAAGCACTCCCAGCAGCAATTCCACCAGGTGGGGCTCAGCCCTGGCCACGGTGGCGACGATCTCCTCGATGGCGATGGGGGCCATGGCGTCCGGGAGGTTGAGGTTGCTGAGGACCGAAACCCCCAGGACCCGGAGCCCGGCGTGCACCGCCACGATGGCCTCCGGCACGGTGGACATGCCCACCGCGTCGGCGCCGAGGATTCTCAAGGCCCGGGTTTCCGCCGGGGTTTCCAGGCTGGGTCCTTTGAGCGCCGCATAGACCCCCTGGCGCAAGATCAGGCCGCGGCGCCGGGCCACCTCTGCCGCCAGGTTCCGGAGGGCTGGATCATATACCCGGCTCATATCTGGAAAACGCGGCCCCCAGGCATCAATATTTTCTCCGGCGAGCGGGTTATCCCAGAGAAAGTTGAGGTGGTCGCAGATGAGCATCAATTCCCCGGCCGCAAAAAGCGGATTGAGCCCTCCCGCGGCATTGGTGAGAACCAGAGTCGTAAGGCCCAGAGCCGCCATCAGCCGTACCGGGAAGGTGGCCTGGGCCAGGGAATAGCCTTCGTAGGCATGGACCCGGCCATGAAACACGAGGACCGGCTTCCCTGCCAGCCGCCCCCAGTAAAGGGTGCCCCGGTGGCTGGGGCTGGTGGCCCGGGGGAAGTGGGGCAGTTCCGAGTAGGGCAAAGATCCCCCGCCAACAAGCTTCTGCGGCAGGAGGCTTTGGCCGGTCCCCAGGATGAAGCCCCAGGTTGGGGTTTCCCCAAGCCGGGAAGCCACCGACCGGGCGCATTCCTCCACCTCTTCCTGGTATTTGCGGCTCAAGCGGGGCTCCTTTGAGGGCGCTGAATCTTTTTAACATAAGCCCCTTTCCTGGGTTCGTCAATACGCCCCGGCGGCCCGGGCGGCCGTTTTTCGCTTTGTCCTTGACAGTGGACCGGATTGCTTTAAATATAGAGAAGCAAACGGGGGCTGATAACCACATGTCCAGACCCAAAAAGTGCCGCTGGGTGGAGACCGAGCCGGGGGTGACCTACTTCAAGCCCCGGGGGATTCCGCTCAGGTCCTTGGAACAGATGGTGATTACCGTGGACGAACTGGAAGCCCTGCGCCTGGCCGATTTCCTGGAGATGACCCAGGAGGAAGTGGCTCGGAAAATGCAGGTTTCCCGGCCGACGGTGACCCGGATGCTGGCCCGGGCCCACCGGGCCGTGGCCGAAGCCCTGGTAAACGGCAAGGCCATTTGCATAGAAGGCGGTGATTACCAACTGGGGCTGCAGTGCGGCTCCTGCGGCCAGGGGGCCGCCTCGGCTAGCGGAGAGGCCGCCCGCCTCGATTGTTGCGCCTGCCCGGGGCCGGACGAAGGGGAAAAGGCCTAAAGGCTACTCCTAACCAAGGTCTCCCCAAAAATGCCATTCTGCGCCAAGCGAAGAATCTGGTGTCCTGTTTTTGAAATTATGTTTAATATATATTGACCCCAATAATCCTCCTCCCTGAGAGGGAAGAGGGTAGGGGATAAGGGCAAATTCTTATTTCAAGGCTTTTCTAAAGCGCTCCACCAGTCGGGGACTTTTTTAGAGATTTCGGGATTTCTATCAGGACTGGCAATCCTTTGCAGGGGGAAACAAAGGAGATGGCCGAGATCAGCACGTACAAGGAGGCCGGGGTCGATATCGACAAGGCGGACGCCTTTATCCAGAGGATCCGCCCCCTGGTCAAATCGACTTACCGCACCGGGGTCTTGGGGGAGATCGGCGCCTTCGGCGGCCTCTTTCACCTGGGGGCGGACCAATACCGGGACCCGGTGCTGGTGTCCGCCACCGACGGGGTGGGCACCAAGATCAAGATCGCCATCCTGATGGACCGCCATGACACCATCGGCATCGATCTGGTGGCCATGTGCGCCAACGACATTATCGTCCATGGCGCCACCCCCTTGTTCTTCCTGGACTATCTGGCCATGGGGAGCCTCGAGGTTGGCACCGCCACCCAGATCATCGAAGGCATCACGGTGGGTTGCCGCCAGGCCCGCTGCTCCTTGATCGGCGGGGAGACCGCGGAAATGCCGGGCCTCTACCAGACCGGAGACTACGACCTGGCCGGCTTCGTGGTGGGCGTGGTGGAGCGGGACCAGATCATCGACGGCTCCGGGATCGCGGTGGGCCACCAGCTCATCGGCCTGGGCGCCAGCGGCCTGCACAGCAACGGCTATTCCCTGGTGCGCCGGGTCCTCCTGGAAGGCCACGGCTACGGGGTGAGCGATGAGATTCCGGAGTTGGGCGGCCCCCTGGGGGAGGAACTCCTAAAGCCCACCCGCATTTACGTGGAGACGGTTCTCAACCTGCGCCGGGATTTCCCCCTTGCCGGGATTTGCCACATCACCGGCGGCGGCCTTACAGATAATCTGCCCCGCATCCTGCCCAAATCCTGCCGGGCCGTGATCCATAGCCAATCCTGGCCGGTGCCCCCCATCTTTCACCTCCTCCGCAAGCTGGGGAACATCCCGGAGGAGGAGATGCTGCGCACCTTCAACAACGGCATCGGGCTGGTCCTGGTGGTGGATAAAGACCTGGTGGCGGATGTCTTGCTGCGGCTCCAGGGCCTCAACGAGCAAGGCTTCGTTATCGGCGAAATCGCCGCCCGCAAAGACGGCGAAGCGCCGGTGGTCTATGTCTGAAGTCAAAAGGTAAAAGGTAAAAGGCAAAAAAAGGCAAAAGACAAAATTGAAAAACCGATTTTCCTTCTCGTTCCCAAGCTCCTGCTTGGGAACGGAAATTTTGTCCCAACCTCTGCTTGGGCAACGCATGGTAAAACAAAGGTAATTTCTTTCAATAATTTCTTGCCAGGCGGAGCCTGGCGAAAAAAAGGGGTTCCCAAGCAGGAGCTTGGGAACCAGAAAAGGCCCCACCTTTTATCTCCCCCCGTGCGTCCTGACGCCCCGGCCGTTTTCTAAAACCCCGCAAACCTTAAAGAAAATATTGACTTTACCCTGGCAAAGATGATAAACATTTGAGGGTTTATCTAAAACCCAGGGCTTGGATCCGGTGGTCACGGACCGAGACTCGGCGGGCGGTGCGACAACCCCCAGAGAATCGGCCGGGGGTTTTTTTTATGGAGATCATCCGCGATCCTGACGAAATGCAGGCCCTGGCCGCGGACTGGCGGGCCCGTGGACTCAGGATCGCCCTGGTGCCCACCATGGGCTATTTCCATGGGGGGCACTTAAGTCTGATGGAGTACGGCAAGACTAGCAGCGACAAGCTGGTGGTGAGCCTCTTCGTCAACCCGGCCCAATTCGGGCCCGGGGAGGATCTGGAGCGCTATCCCCGGGACCTGGATAAGGACGCGGCCCTGGCCCGGGAGGTGGGGGTGGACCTCCTCTACACCCCCGAGGCCGCGGCCATGTATCCGCCGGGCTATCAGACCTTTGTGGAGGTGGAGCAGCTCAGCCAAAGATGGTGCGGCGCCTCCCGGCCGGGGCACTTCCGGGGGGTGGCCACCGTGGTGCTGAAACTCTTTAACCAGGTGCAGCCCCACGCCGCGATCTTCGGGGAAAAGGACTACCAGCAGTTGGCGGTGATCAAGCGGCTGGCGGCTGACCTGGACCTGCCCCTGACGGTAGTGGGCCGGCCCATCGTCCGGGACCCGGACGGCTTGGCGCTTAGTTCCAGAAATGTTTATTTAAGCCGGGAGGAGCGGAGTGCTGCCCTGTGCCTGAACCAGGCGCTCAAGGCGGCCCGGCGGCTGGTGGGAAACCGGGTTAGCTCCCGGGAAGAGATTTTGCAACCGGTTAGAAAGATCATCACCCAGGCGCCTTTTACCCGTATCGACTACCTGGCCCTGGTGCACCCCGAAACCCTGGAAGAAGTGGATGCCGTCCGGGGGGAGTCCCGCCTGCTGCTGGCGGTGTGGGTGGGCCAGACCAGGCTCATTGACAATATGATGCTCAGGGAGAGCCCAGTATGTTGCGTGTAATGATGAAATCCAAGATCCACCGGGCCACCGTCACCCAAGCCGACCTCAATTATGAAGGGTCCCTCACCATCTCGGGGGAGCTGATGCGGGCCGCGGATATTTTGCCCTATGAAATGGTCCACGTCTATAACATCTCCAACGGCGAACGATTTGAAACCTACGCCCTGGAGGGCGAAGCAGACAGCGGGATCATTTGCCTGAATGGCGCCGCCGCCCGCAAGGGGGCCCCCGGAGACCTGATCATCATCACCACCTACGCCACCTATGAGGTGGCGGAGCTGCAGCGGCACGAACCCAAAGTTATCCTGGTGGACCGGCACAATCATCTGAAAGATACTACCCACGCCGAAAAACCTCTGGCAATTTTCTCCGTCCATAGTTAAAATAGTGCGGTTTAGCGCCGGGGACCCTCCGGCGTGAGCCGCTATTTTTTGGTTAAGGAGCCCATAGAGTATGGCCAGATCCTATTTATTCACCTCGGAGTCCGTTACCGAGGGGCATCCCGATAAGGTGGCGGACCAGATTTCCGACGCTATCCTGGATGCCATCCTTGCCCAAGACAAATATGCCCGGGTGGCTTGCGAAACCATGGTGACCACCGGCATGGCCATGATTGCCGGCGAGATCACCACCACTGCCCGCATCGACTATCCCGACATCGTCCGGGAGACCATCAAGGGGATAGGTTATTGCGACTCTTCCATGGGCTTCGATTGGGAGACCTGCGCGGTGCTCACCTCCATGGACCGGCAGTCTCCGGATATCGCCCAGGGGGTCGAAGGCCGCGGCCTGACGCCGGAGCAGGGCGCCGGGGACCAGGGCCTGATGTTCGGCTATGCCTCCACCTCCACCGAAAATCTGATGCCTATGCCCATCTGGTATGCCCACCGCCTGGCGGAACGCCTGGCCAAGGTGCGCAAGAACGGTTCCTTGCCCTTCCTGCGCCCGGACGGCAAGACCCAGGTCACGGTGCGCTACGAAGAAGACTTGCCCAAGAGCATCCATACGGTGGTCATCGCGGCCCAGCACGATCCCGAGGTTACCCATGACGACCTGGAAGAGGCCATTGTCGAAGAAGTGATCAAAAAGACCATCCCGGCCAACCTGCTGGTGGACACCAAATTTTTGGTCAACACCACCGGGCGGTTTGTGCAGGGGGGGCCCCTGGCGGACTGCGGCATGACCGGCCGCAAGATCATCGTGGACACTTACGGCGGCCGGGGCTACCACGGCGGCGGCGCCTTTTCCGGCAAGGATCCCACCAAGGTGGACCGCACCACCTCCTACATGCTGCGCCACGTGGCTAAAAACGTGGTGGCCGCCGGGCTGGCCAACCGTTGCGAGGTGCAGATGGCGTATTCCATCGGCCTGCCGGATCCCCTCTCCATCATGGTTTACACCGATGAAAACGCCGCCGTCCCGGAAGCCAAGCTCCTGAAGATCATCAAGGATACCTGGAGCTTCAAGCCCGCGGCCATGATCCAATACCTGGACCTGCAGCGCCCCATCTTCAAGAAGACCGCGGCTTACGGCCATTTCGGCCGCACCGACCCGGACTTCACCTGGGAATACTGCAATAAAATTGACATCTTGCGGGAAAAGGCCGGTCTGAAGGGCCCCTCCCCCAACTTTGTCTGTCACCCCATAGCCGCTGCCAAATGAGGATTACATGGACTACCACGTCAAAGATATAAATCTGGCCGATAAAGGGCTGCTGCGGGTGGAGTGGGCCCAGCAGGACATGCCGGTATTGACCGCCATCCGGGAGCGCTTTGCCCGGGAAAAGCCCCTGGCCGGCGTCAGGATCGCCGCCTGCCTCCACGTTACCACCGAAACCGGGGTCCTGGCGGCCACACTCAAGGCCGGCGGGGCCACCGTCCATGTCTGCGCCTCCAACCCGCTCAGCACCCAGGATGATGTGGCCGCCTACCTGGCCAGACATGAAGGCATTCCCACCTTCGCCATCAAGGGGGAGGACGGCGACACCTATTACCGCCATATTAACCAGGCCTTGGATCTCAAACCCCAGATGACCATGGACGACGGCGCCGACCTGGTGTTCACCGTGCATACCAAGCGCCAGGAGTTGGTCTCCGGGGTTTTCGCTGGCACCGAGGAGACCACCACCGGGGTCATCCGCCTCAAGGCCATGGCCCGGGACGGCGTGCTGCAATATCCCATCATTGCGGTGAACGACGCCATGACCAAATATCTCTTCGATAACCGCTATGGCACCGGCCAGTCCACCCTCGACGGCATCCTCCGGGCCACCAACCGCCTGATGGCCGGCAGCATCTTCGTGGTGGCGGGCTATGGCTGGTGCGGCCGGGGTCTGGCTATGCGGGCCCGGGGTCTGGGGGCCCGAGTCATCGTCACCGAGGTCAATCCCCTCAAGGCCCTGGAAGCCCTGATGGACGGCTACGAAGTGCTGCCCATGAGCCAGGCCGCCCGGGTGGGCGACGTCTTCTGCACCCTCACCGGCGATATCAACGTCATCCGGGAGGAACACTTTCTGGTCATGAAAGACGGCGCCATCCTCAGTAATTCCGGCCACTTCAACGTGGAGATCGATCTCGCCGCGCTGGGTCGCCTCAGCACCGGCCAGCGCGCCATCCGGGAGTTCGTCGAGGAATATGTCCTGAAAAATGGCAAACGCCTCTATGTTTTGGCCGAAGGCCGCCTGGTGAACCTGGCCGCCGCGGAAGGGCACCCCTCCGCGGTGATGGATATGAGCTTTGCCAACCAGGCCCTGGCCGCGGAATTCATCTCCAAGAACCATCAGAAATTCCAAAAAGAGGTCTATCCAGTGCCGGAAGAGATCGACCGGGAGATCGCCCGCATGAAATTGGCGGCCATGGAAACGGAAATCGACACCCTGACCCCGGAGCAGGAAAAATATCTGGCATCTTACGATCTCGGCACCTAAGGACGCTTTCCGGTTTCCGGTTAGAGGAATCATAGATCAGAACCCTACGGTGGCTTAAGGCAAAGGTTAGAAGTTAAAGGTATTGCCTTTTGACTTTTGCCCGCTCTCGATGCCTCCCTATCCCCGTTTCTCCCCTGAGGTCTTTCCCATGGCGGCGATCAAATTCGGCACTTCCGGGTGGCGGGGGATTATCGCCGAAGATTTCACCTTTCCCAACGCCCGCCTGGTGTGCCAGGCGATCGCCACCTACCTCCAGCAGGAGGGGATAGCCTCCCGGGGCGTGGTTATCGGCTATGACACCCGGTTTCGCTCCGAGGCCTTTGCGGCGGCCGCCGCCGAGGTGATGGCCGGCAACGGCATCACCTCTTATTTCAGTACCCGGGACTGCCCCACCCCGGTGGTGAGCTTCGCCATCCGCCAGGATGGCCGTGCCGGGGGGATCAACATCACCGCCAGCCACAACCCTCCGGAATACGGCGGTCTCAAGTTCTCGCCCCTGAGCGGCGGCCCAGCCCCGGAAGCGGTGACCCAGCCCATCGAAGCCCTGGCCAACCGTCTCCACCCCGAGGCCATCAAACTCCTTTCCCTGGGGATCGCCCGTTCCCAGGGGTTGATCATCGACCTCGACCCCCGGCAGGCATATTTTCAGCACCTGAGGACGCTGGTGGACCTCGAGGTCTTGCATAGGGGCGGCCTCAAGGTGGTGGTGGACGTCCTCTACGGCACCGGCCGGGATTATCTCGATGCCTTCCTCCGCCAGGCAGGGGTGGAGGTGGAATTGCTGCACGGCTGGCGGGACCCATATTTCGGCGGGCAGCGGCCGGAGCCCGCGGCGGCGGTCCTTAAGGAGCTGGCTGGCCGCGTGCCGGCCAGCGGGGCCCATCTGGGGCTGGCGGTGGACGCCGACGCCGACCGCTTCGGGGTGCTGGACGCCGCCGGGGAATACTGCGAACCCAACGAAATCCTGGGCCTGCTCCTTGACTATCTGATCCGCACCCGGGGCTGGGAGGGCGGCGTGGCCCGGAGCGTGGCCAGCAGCCATCTGCTGGACCGGGTGGCCCAACTCCATGGCCGGCCGGTCTTCGAGACCAAGGTGGGCTTCAAACACCTGGGGCCCTATATCGTTTCTGACCAGGCCATTATGGTGGGGGAGGAGAGCGAAGGATTCTCCATGAAGCGCCATTTGCCGGAAAAAGACGGCATTCTGGCCTGCCTGATGGTGGCGGAAATGGTGGCCAGCACCGGCAAGGGGATTCCCGAGCTGCGGGCCGATCTGTTTTCCCGGATTGGCGGTCCGGTTTTTAATCGCCGCCTCAATTTCGCCCTGACCCCGGAGGCCAAGGAGCGCCTGTTGGTGCGCCTGAAGCAGCCTCCGGCCAGGTTCGCCGGCCTCACTGTGAAACAGCACCTCACCCTGGACGGCCATAAGTATCTCCTGGAAGACGGCAGTTGGGTCTGTTTCCGCCCTTCCGGCACCGAACCGGTGGTGCGCTTTTACTTTGAAGCCTTCTCGGAGGAGGGCCTGGCCAGGCTGCGGGCTGCCGGGGAGGCCTTGCTGCGGGAAAGCTGAGGACTTAAGGGGCGGGAGTCAAATCCGCCCCACCAAAAAAATCATTCATAATCAATAAGTTACTGACAATACTTAATAGTAACTTTAAACTCAGAACTCAGAACTCGAAACTAGACACTGGGCGACCCAGCGGGTCGCCCCTACGACTCAAAACTCAAAACTCAAAACTCAAGACATGCCTGCTCTCAGCCTCCCTTACTTCATGGAAATGGCCCTGCTGATCGTGGTGTTGCTCTTTTCGGTGATTGTCCACGAGGTGGCCCACGGTTACGTGGCCCTGCTCAACGGCGACCCCACTGCCAGGATGCTGGGCCGCATCACCCTGAACCCCTTACCCCACATCGACCCGGTGGGGACCATCCTGGTGCCGGCTCTCCTCCTGTTGAGCCATACCGGTATTCTGCTGGGCTGGGCCAAACCGGTGCCGGTCAATCCCCGCAATTTCCGGAATTACCGTTGGGGCGAGGCCACCGTGAGCGCGGCCGGCCCTTTGAGCAACCTGGCCCTGGCGATGGTCTTCGCCGCCCTGCTGCATCTCGGCCTGGGCGGCCAGGGTCTCCTGAAACTGGCTTACTACGGAGTCAGCATCAACATCATCCTGGCCTTGTTCAACCTGTTCCCCATTCCGCCCCTGGACGGCTCCCACATCCTTTCCATCCTGCTGCCCCCCCGGTTGGCCCGCCTGTATCACTATCTGGAGCCGGTGGGCTTCGTCCTCATCCTGCTCCTCTTATACACCGGAGTGTTGTGGGCCATAGTCATGCCGCTGTACGAGATGATTGTCGCCTTTCTCTTGGGATAGACCAAATCCTGATCTGAAAACCCTCATTTTTATACCTCGGGCCGGGTTATCGCCGCGGTTTCCAGCGCTCTGCAAAAAACCTGCCGGATACTACTGTTAGCCACCCGAATATGCTATGATTTTAACAATGTGGCAGATTCGCAGGAAAAGCCAGGTGGGCAGCAAGCTCCTGGGGGTCACCCTGTTTTCTCTATTGGTGGCCCTGGTGGGACTGCTGCTGCTTATGCAATATCTGGCCACCCGCCAGGTCCTGGAGGGGCACCGGCAGCGGGTGGAGCTGGTGGGCCGCCTGGTGTTGGCGGAATACCAGGGGACGATTCAGCGGGTGGGACAGGCGGCGGACCTGCTGGCGGACAACCCCACTTACGGTGAACTCATGGCCGCGGGTAACGTTGAGGCCCTGCGCGTCCTGGTTACCCCGATGATGAAGGCCACCGGCCTCGATATCCTCACCATCACCGATTACCAGGGGGTGATCCAGGTCCGGGCGCATGAGCCCGGCGCCTTGGGGATCGACATCTCCAGTAACCCCCTGGTGCGGGCCGGCCTCCAGGGCAAGGAGGCCTCCCGCATGACTCCCTGGAAGGACACCATCGCTTTGATGGCCTCGGCCCCCATCCGCTATCAGGAGAAGATCGTCGGGGTGGTGCTCACCGGGGTCCTCGTCGACCGGGGATTCGTGAAGTCCCTGTCCCGACCCGGCGCCGAGGTGGCCATCTTCTATGGCAACCACCTGGTGGTCAATTCCTTTCAAGAATTGCCGGAGAGCGCCCTGAACCAACTCCGGCGCGGCAAAGACCTGGCCGCCAGCGCCAGCGGCGCGGTCGACCGCATCCAGACCCTGGCCTTGGGGAAGGAATCCTATACCGTAAACTTCCTGCCCCTGGAAGGAGAAGAGAAACCCTGGGAAAACCTCATCGTGGTAGGGGTTAACCGTCGGGAACTGGAGCCCACCCTCCTTACCCTGAAGCTGGTGATCTTCGGAGTGGGCGGCTGCGCCGCCTTGTTGGGCGGTCTCTTGAGCTTCTGGCTGTCCAAGGGGATGCGGCGCCAGATCTCCCATCTAACCGAGGGTACCCGCCGGGCGGCCCGGGCGGACCTGACCGGGGACATTCCGGTTACCAGCCGGGACGAGCTGGGGGAACTGGCCGAGTCCTTCAACACCATGACCCGGTCCTTGAGAGAGAAGACCCGCCTGCTCCAGGAGGAGCGGGACCGGATCGCCGCCAACGCCGATTTTCTGGCCATGATCGTCCATGATATCAAGGCCCCGCTTACCGGAGTGCGCCTCACCATCGAGGCCCTGGAGGACGAAACCTTGCCTCCGGAGATCCGGGACAAATTGCAAGGGATTATCGGGCGCAGCGAAGGCCTGCTGTTGCACCTGCACAACGTCCTGGACCTGAGCCGCTTCGAATCCGGCAGGTTGGTCCTGAGACCGGAAGCGGTGCCCCCGGGGTTCATCATCCAGCGGCTGCTGCATCGCTTCGCCCTCCTGGCCCAGCACCAGGGGGTGGACTTGCAGGCGCCCCCGGCGCCGGAGTTGCCTCCCCTGATGGTGGATGAACCTTCCCTGGACCGGGTCTTGTCCAATCTCCTGGTTAACGCCCTGGCCGCCACCCCGAGCGGGGGCCACATCGCGCTTTCGGCCCGGCTCCTAAATGGCCCTCAGCCCCGGGAAGTGGAGATTGTCGTGGCCGACAGCGGCTCCGGGCTGGACCCCGGGGAACAGGGGCATCTTTTTGAAAAATTCCGCCTCTCCCGGCAGAAAACGGATGGCACCGGCCTGGGACTCTATATTTGCAAGACCCTGGTGGAGGCCAACCACGGGCGTATCTGGGTGGAGAGCAGCCCAGGCCGGGGCGCTGCCTTTCACCTGGCCTTCCCCGCGGCCAGCGGCGGGGAACCCCCGGAGGCTTGATTAGCGGCCCGGCCGGGAGGGTATCTTGATGGAAAATCGGGTTATTGGCGAAACGAAGGCTGTAAGGCCCCTTGATTCTCGCCCTGGTGGGAAAGCGCCGGACAGCGCCCTGGCGGGTCCCCGAGGCCGGAGACCGTGACTGCGATGAATTCCTGCATTTTGGTGATTGACGACGACCCCTGGACCCGGGAAGCCCTGGTGGCCATTCTGCACCGGGCCGGCTACCAGGTCACCGCGTCTCCGGGATATCACCAGGAGCTGGCCGAAGGCGGCGACGCCACCGGCTACCAGGTGGCGATAGTCGATTTCCACCTTCCCATCCTCAACGGGCTGGAGGTGGCCCGCCGTCTCAAGGAACTGCAGCCGGAGTGCCGTATTCTCATGATCTCCTCGGAGCCCCCTGCCGTCGTCGACCTCGCCAGCCGGGATCCACTGGTGGACCGCTTTCTGGCCAAGCCTTTCTCCAAGGACGCCATTCTCGAGGTTATCGCCGAACTTTGCCCCACCGCCGCCGCCTGATACAGCCTCTCCTCCAGGCCGATCTCCCGGGATCGCAGCTGCCGGATCGGATTCTCGGCTTTGTGCGCCAGGAAAAGCTTTTCCGCGGCGGAGACCGGGTGTTGGTGGCGGTTTCCGGCGGCCCCGACTCCGTGGCCCTGCTGCATCTGCTGGCAGGCTGGCGGCAGGAGTTGGGACTGGAATTGGCAGTGGGCCATTTCGACCACGGCCTACGCCGTGAATCCCAGGAAGAGGCCGACTGGGTGGAAAGTCTGGCAGCTCAGCTAAAGCTGCCCATGCACCCGGGCCGGGGGGCCGTCAAGGAGCTGGCCCGCACCTCCAGGCTCTCCCTGCAGATGGCGGCCCGGAAACTGCGCCTCAGCTTTCTCCGGGAGGTTTGCACGCTTCACGGCTATCAAAAGCTGGCCCTGGGCCACACCGCCGACGATCAGGTGGAACTCTTCTTTCTGCGGCTGCTGCGGGGCGCCGGCCCCGGGGGTTTGAAGGGCATGTGGCCCGCCACCCCAGAGGGCGTCGTCCGGCCGCTCTTGGCTGTGGGCAAAGCGCCTCTGCTCGCCTGGTTGGAGGAGCAGGCTATCCCTTACCTCCGGGACCCCAGCAACCTGAGCCGCGCCTACCTGCGCAACCGGGTCCGCCTGGACCTGCTGCCGGAGTTGCTGCGCCTTTACAACCCCCGCCTCCGGGAGGCGGTCTGGCGCGGCCAGGTGCTGCTCCAGGAGGATGAGCGCCTGCTGGCCGGAGAGACGGGGCGCCTCCTGGCCCAGGTGGGGCGCTGTCCCGCCCGGGGTTTCTGCTACTTGGACCTGGGCCGGCTGCGGGCCCTGGATTACCCCTGGCAGTTGCGGGTGCTCCGGGCCGCGGCGGCCAGGGTGGCCGGGGAGGCGGAGCTCACCGCGGCCCAAACGGCTGCTCTCCTCGACCTGGCCTGGGGAGAGAAAAGCGGCGGCCTCATCTCCCTGGGGCAAGCCCGGGCGGCCCGCGCCGGCTCGGAGCTGCACCTTTTCCGGGATTTGCCGCCCGCACCAAGCGGCGCCCTGGCCCTGCCGCCGGCCCCCCAGGGAAATCTGGAGTCACCGGAAGGCTGGAACTGGACCTGGAGCAGCCGCCCTCACCCGAGCTCAGGCTTCACCCCGCCGGGGCCGCAGGCGGTGGCGCTGAACCGGGAGCGGCTCATCTGGCCGCTGGTGGTCCGGTATTTCCAGGCCGGCGACCGCTTCTGGCCTCTGGGCGCGCCGGGGCCCAGGAAACTCCAGGACTTCCTGGTGGACTGCAAGATCCCCCGCTGGCTCAGGCCCCATATTCCCCTGGTGGTGAGCGGCGGGCAGATCGTCTGGGTGGCGGGGCTGAGGACGGCCGAACCGCTGAAGGTGAGCGCTGCCGGCGACGCGATCCTGACCCTGGCGGTCAGCCCCACCCGGCCTGAAAGCCGGCGCCTCTGGGAGGTCATCCTGGACTGCCACCAGCGGCGGCTTTAGGGGAGCGGATTTTAGAAGTGGCGGGTTCAGCCCGCCCTATGAGCTGACACGACCCGCGTCTGGGATATCTTGGAGTCGTTACGAGGATTTTAATTCTATAAATGGATAATTTTTGTCTTTTAGCCAATGCATTCAGAAAGCATAGCTTTTACATCTTAGGTGCAGGAGCATCGGCACCAATTATACCGATAACTCGCGAGCAAGGCGAGCTTATGGTAAAGAGACATCTTAAATTTGGTGTGTTTTCGGCTGAGACAATTAAACTTGATCCTGGAGCCATTAGACTTCTTGGGCCATCCCGGTTCTCAGATGATCAAATTAAGCAGGAATTGATAAATCGATTGCCGTCAGGTGCCATCAGAGCAATTTCAATGCAATTAATGTCACCTTGGGATTTAAATGATCCGCCCCATCAATATATTGTATTCAACAAAGCAAAATCACCATCTGTTCTTTGGAACTATAATATTGATAGGTTGGCCAGCCGTTATTGCAAAATGAACCATATCATTCTTTATCCTCATGGTTTTTTGGATGACCGATTCACTGGTTCCAAGGAATGGGATAGAATAATTGATTATTGCCTTTTTTATCACATCGAGCCTCCAAAGATACATGGTGTGATTCTTCCCGGAAAAGAGCCTATTGGAATTAGCAGAAAAATGCAATGGGATTACGCTAAGAAGCTTTTTCCATATACTGAAGATTACCTCGTTATAATCGGATATTCTTTTGGTTTTAATGGGATAGACATTGACGATTGGGCATCGCTAATTTGTTTTAAAAATTTCCTTCATAAATATAAGAAAAAAGTATTAGTAATTGATCCGCTGAGGGCACAAGATATAGCTGAGATGCTTAGTGAAGAGGTAAAACAGAAGGAAATTTATCCAATTCCTGCTTACTGGAATTTGTTGGCATTAGCAATGTTAAAGGCTGAACGTATTAGAGCTATTTGTCCTTATATAAAAGATAATCACAAGCTGAATCTTAGCTATATTTATAATAGTATAATTGATCAAATTGGATAATTTAGAAAAAACTCGGATAATCAATGTAATTATCTAGAGGTTTAAATTGTCGGGCCCCCGACCATCTCTGCTGCTCATCAATCCCTGGATTTACGATTTCGCAGCCTATGATTTCTTTGCCCGCCCCTTGGGGCTCCTCTATCTGGCGGGCTGGCTCAGGAGCCTGGGGGCGCAGATCGACCTCCTCGATTGCCTGGATGTGGACCACTGCCGCTCCGGTCCCTTCGGCAGCGGCCGCTACCCCAAGGAGATCGTTCCCACGCCGGCGCCCCTTGCCGACGTCCCCCGGCGCTTCGGGCGCTACGGCATCGAGGAGGCGGACTTCCTGGCCCGCCTGGCCCGGATGGAGCGCCCGGGGGCCGTCCTGGTCACCTCCCTCATGACTTACTGGTATCCCGGGGTTATTGCGGCCATCCGGCTGGTCAAGGAATGCCTTCCCGGGGTGCCGGTGATCCTGGGAGGTATTTACGCCAGCCTCTGTCCGGACCACGCCCGGGCCAGGAGCGGCGCCGACCTGGTGCTGGCCGGCCCCTGGGAAACCGGGCTGCCTCCCCTGCTGGCCCGCCTGGGATTGGGCGGGCTCGCCGCCCCGCCCCCGGCCGCCCTCGATGACCTGCCTTATCCGGCTCTGGACCTCTTAAAATACCTTTCTTATATCCCCATCCTCACTTCCCGGGGCTGCCCCCTAAACTGCGACTACTGCGCTTCCCGCCTGCTGCAGCCCCGTTACCGGCGGCGCCGCCCGGAGGCGGTGGCCGCGGAGTTGGCCCACTGGCAGGATACGCAAGGGGGCCTGAGCGACGTGGCCTTCTACGACGATGCCTTGCTGTGGGGGGCAAAAGAGCACCTGGGAGTGATCCTGGAGGAGCTGGCCAGGCAGGGCCGCAGTTTCCGCTTCCATACCCCCAACGGTCTCCAGGCCGGACTCATCACCCGGGAGGTGGCCGGGATGCTCAAGCGGGCCGGGTTCGCCACCCTGCGCCTGGGGGTGGAGACCGTCGCCCTGGAAGGAGGCCGGCTGGACCGGAAACTGCGCCCCGGCGAGTTGGAGGCGGCCCTGGCCCATCTGCAGAGGCCGGCTTTGCCGCTAGCAAGATCGGCGTCTACCTACTCACCGGATTGCCGGACCAAACCGAGCTGGAGGTGGCGGCCTCCATCCGCCGGGTGCAGGAACTGGGGGCCACCCCGGTCCTGGCCCATTACTCCCCCATCCCCGGCACCAAGCTTTGGCCCCGGGCTTGCGCCTGCTCCCGTTACGACCTGGCCAGTGAGCCTTTGTGCCATAATAACTCCCTGTTCCCTTGCCAGCCGCAATTCTCCTGGACTGCCAGCACCCGCCTGAAACGGCTGGCGCGGCAGGGCGGGTTATGCTAGAGTGATTAACGGGGGCAGCCCTGTAGGGGCGGGTTTGAAACCCGCCCCTACCATCTACTAATGTCGGAACTGACTATGGGGACTTCCAGCGCCCGGCGGGGGCCAACGGGGCCCCTCTGGCGTCTGGCCAAGAGGGCGGCCAGCCGCTATTTTTCCCCTGGAAATGCAGGCCCCTTGGCCGCCCGGGAGGTTGCGGCCCGGTATGTGGCAGCCCTGGGGGAGGGGAGCGCGCCGCCGGAGGCCACCGGAGCCCTGGCGGCCTTTCGCCTGACCCGCAGGGTGGCCCAAAATCTGGGGGCCTTTTACTGCGAGGCCGCGGCCCGGGGTTGGCCGGCGGCCCTTGCTGCCTGGGGCCTCCGTGAGGCGGCCGGGGAGGAGGGAACGGAGGTTCCGGCCCAATCCCTGAGCGCCGCCCTGGAGATACCGGGAGGCGGACTGGAGCAGGCGGTGGCCCATACGGCCCTGGTGGGCCTCTTGCTCCGGCAGCCCCGCGGCGGCCGCGGTGGAGGGGTTTGGGCCCCGGTCCCGATCGCCGCCCCGGTCCTGGCCCCGGAGGCGGCCCGGCTGGTGCAGCGCTTTTTGGGGGACGCCTTCTCTCTGAGGCTGCTCCTGGACCTGGGGGAATCCCTGGAAGCTGCGGCCCCGGGCTTCTCCCCGCTCCGGCAAGGCGCCAACGAGATTAGCCGCTGGATCGAGCAGGCGGCGGCAGACCCATCTTCGGCGCCGCCGCCCCTGAATTCCCCGGAGGACTGGTTGGGCCTGCCTGGCTGGACCTGGGTTACCGGGGTGTTCCAGGGGCTGCTGCGCTGCTTGAGAGACCAGGGTTGCCCCCAAAATTTCTCTGAAAAAATTTAGATTGTGATTTCATCAGGATAGGGATTTATTAAAGAGAAATTAATTTTGCGTTATGAAAATCCTCGAAAAATCGAGGATGGGCGAGCCTCATAAAATTGACGCGAGCCTGCGGTCCCCCCTGGAAAAATAAACTATCCCGGCATCTTACCCATTCTGTGAAGGATTCCGGGGACCTCCGGAGGCTGCCGCTGCTGGCTTTCCGTCTCCCCGGACCAACCCCCGGCCCCTCCGGCTAACTTCCTTTTTCCCCCACAGTCTTTGCCCTGATGGAAAAGAAGCGGTAAAGGTAGGCAAGAGAGTCAGCTTCGCGCTTCCAGGCGCCCCGGCGCCATGGCGAGCGGCTCTGGCGGTCCGGGCCGGCGTGCAGCAGGGGCAAAAGTGCGCCCAGGCTTCCAGCCTGGAATCGGGTCGCCGGTGTGGGGTGCGTCTCACGGAGATAGCTCTCAACTTGCAGCGGTCAACTTTCAGCTAATATAGCGAAACCATGAAATTCTTGATGTAGCCGCAAGCTTTAGCTTGCGAAAGTCCTTAATAAATTGAGCGCAGGCTAAAGCCTGCGGCTACCAGGTCACGTAAATTCTGGTCTTTTGCCTTTAGCTGATAGCTAAGAAATGGCGCCTGAGACGCGCCCCACGCTTTTAACTCCTGGCAGGGGAGGGCAAACCGTGCTGGATTGGGAGCAGACCCTGGAAACCTTGCGCCGGCAAGGTTGGGGCTACGGCTTTGGCAAATGCCCTGATGGCCAAACGGGAGAGGACCTCTATCTGGTCAATCTCAGCCGGGGGGATAAGAGACTGAGTATCAGAAAGCCCAGCATCGAGGAAGCCGTGACTGTTATCAGCCAACTGGCCCAGGGGGAGTCCTGATCTGAAAATAGCGCATTTCCCACCCTCTATCAAGCCGGCCAAAATTCCCCCGAAAAGCTCCCGTTTCCCCAAACAGGGCTTGCCGGCCAAGGCCGTCGCGGTCCTGGCGCCCGGCTCGCGCTCAGGGCCGCGGGGAGACCGTTCGTTTTAATCGCCAGACCTTACCCCTTGGTAAAAAGCAAGCAATTAGGCGCTATTTGATGGTTATTTATGGCTTGTTCCCGGATATTGACAGCAAATGCTTGCCAAGGTATAAAGAATTAAAATCATCCTCCACAAGTCCGCAGCCAAGGGCATGGGGACGATTCCCATTTGGACAGCCGTTAAACCCAGCAATCTCGCGGGGCTTATGTTGAAAAAGTTCGTTTATGGACAGTCCGTAATTGCGCAAGTCCTTCCTTCTCGAACACTTTTCTTCGCCCTTGTTTGCTTGAACGCGGCAAGAAGATGAATAGACCTTTAAACGATGAGGTGAAAAATTTAAGAGACATATCTTTAGTATATGTAAATATACCTTTTTGTAAAACCAGATGCCATTTTTGTTGTTTCTCTCGGGCTTTCGGCCGTGATTTATTATCGCTAAAGAAGCTGAAAAGCTCATACATAAAAGCTCTCAAGCATGAACTTGCAGTAAAATGTTTTTATTTTACTACAAAGCACCGCGTCAATCTAAAGGCGGTCAATTTCGGAGGCGGCACTCCGACCCTGCTGGCGGCTGAGGAGTTGGTGGATCTCCTTGCTTCGATCGTGGAGTTTTTCGGTCAGAAGATCGAAGATATCAGAGATATTAGCATAGAGGCGACGCCCGATTCTTTAACGCTTTCTAAATTGAAGCAGTTGAGGAGTGCAGGATTTAACCGGATAAGTATCGGAGCCCAGACATTCCAAGAGCGCATCTTAAATAAATTAAACCGGGCCCATTCCGTCGAAGAGCTTTATAACGCTTACGGCTGGGCGCGTTTGGCGGGATTTAAGAACATCAATATCGATCTATTGTACGGTATTCCGACCCAGACCTTTGAAGATTTAAAAAATGACCTTGAAAAAGCGGTCAGCCTTGATCCGGATCATATATCTCCATCTCCCTTGATGCCGGTAAAGAGCGTGTTGTTTGAGCCGGCATATAAGAAGAAAAGTAAAACTGTAATGAAAGAAAATAGATGGGCAAGCTATGTCCACGAGTTTTTGGAGGAGAGGGGCTACCGGAATTATTTTCATAAGTATTTCTCGAAGATCGGACGGGAATCTATAACGGAATTGGTCTATTTTTACGATATTCCGCATATCGGCATAGGCGCTGGGGCTACAAGTTGGCTCGGGGAGAACCCTTCTGACATCAAATCTTATATCGCTAAACCTGTTTCGACTGGGATATTCACAAAGAATGGGTTATACAATCCGTTGAAAGTAATATTTAAGATGCTTCTTTTCCCGGAGGGTATTTATATACCGTATTTTAATGAACGATACGCGTGTGATTTAGAGGAGTTAGTGAGAAATCCAGGACTAGAGCTAGGTTCTTTTACAAAATTGGGAAATTGTTCGCCAGAGACCATAAAAGCAATTAGAGAGTGGCAAAAAGAAATGGTAATCACGATGAAGAGGTGGAAAGAGCAAGGCGCCATCGAAAAGAAAGGGGATTATCTTCGTATTACCCCATCGGCACGATTCTCCAAAGAGATGTGGGGATTGTATATGTCATCGATATAAGCGTCATCCGTGCCTTTTCGATTCCCAAGCAGGAGCTGGGGAACCAGAAAATATGACCGTGCAGCTCTATTTGCGGGTTCCGGGAGAGAAGGGCCGGCCTGCTTCCCTGGCGGGCCACCTCCATCTGGAGGGGCCGGGCGCGGCCGGCTACCCCTTCCACCACGATCTTGAGGAGATGTTTACCAGCCCCGAGCCCCCGGGGGCCGCGGCTCTGGGCTTTCTGCTGGCGGCCCTGGGGGTTTGGGCCGCGGACAAGCTCCTGCCCCGCCGGGCGGCGGCGGACGCCTGGACCCGGCAGATCGTGCTGCACCTGCCTGCCCCGAAACCCTGGAGGACGCTGTTCCCCGATCTCTCTCGCGTTCTCAACTTCCTTACCGGCGATGACTGGACCTTGAAGCCCCGGGCCGCCTGGACCGATCCGGGTTTGGCCAAGGCCCCCTGGCCCCACCCCTGGCGGCCCCAGGCGGTGGCGCTGTTCTCCGGGGGCCTCGACTCCCTGGTGGGGGCCATCGACCTGCTGGAGGCCGGAAAACGGCTGGTCCTGGTGAGCCACTACGACTTCGGCCAACTGGCCTCCATCCAGCAGGGGCTGGCCGCGGCCCTGAAACAGCGCTACGGCCCCGACCGGGTCCACCACCTGGGGGTCCGGGTGCAATTTCCCGAATCTCCCGAGCTCACCCTGCGGAGCCGGTCGCTGCTCTACCTGGCCCTGGGGCTGGCCACCGCCGCGGCCTTTGGCGGCGGCGTCCCCCTATACCTCCCGGAAAACGGCTGGGTGAGCCTCAATCCACCCCTCACCGGAAACCGCCTGGGCTCTTACAGCACCCGCACCACCCATCCTCAATTCCTTTCGCAGGTTGACTCCCTGTGGCGGCGGGCCGGTTTGGACCACCCCCTTTGGAATCCCTACCAGGAGCTGAGCAAGGGGGAGGTGCTGCTTAACTGCCGGAACCCGGGGCTGTTGCAAGAATTGTTTCCCCGGACGGTCTCCTGCGCCCGGCCGGTGGCGTCCCGCTGGCAGGGGAGGCCGGCGGGCTCCTGCGGCGGCTGCTACCCCTGCCTGATGCGCCGGGCCGCCCTGAACCGCCTGGGGTGGGACGCAGGCGGGGACTACCTGCTGGACGTGCTGGCCGCGCCGGAGAGTCTGCGCCACCGCACCCGGGGCCGGGACCTGCGGGCCTTATTGCTCGCCCTCAAGACCTGGGAAGAGTCGCCGGTGGAGATCCTGGCCCGCCTCTGGCTGGGGGAGAGCCCGGCGGCCGCGGCGGCCCGCGGCGCCCCGGCTCAAGCCGTGCTGACCCAAGGCTTTCAGGAGATCGGCCAATTTTTTCGGGATAAAGGGCCGGAGTGGATTAGGGCGTATGGGGGGTGGTAAATAACAAGAAGTTGCCCAGGCAGAGCTTGGGCCAAAAAATCCGTTCCCAAGCAGAAGCTTGGGGACGAGGATAAAATTCAAAAGCTAAAGAACAAAATTACCCCTCCCTAATTTTTTTTTGCCCCTGGCCTCCCTTTACCTGCATCGAAATTATTTGACAACCACTCTCTTTGTGTGCAAGAAAGGCATAATAGGAGGGGTATTATGAAAAAACTATTGAGCATCACGCTGGTTATCTTCATGGGATTAGCTGGGGTTACATTTGGTCAATCAGCCAATGACGCTATCAAAGCTTTAAAAAAGCTTGAGGCCAAGACAGAAACAGGAATTAATTATAAGGATTTTGCAACTGCACTTGCCGATACAAAAGTAGAAGTAGAGTCTTTTGTGAACAGCAAACAAGCTAAAAAGAAACCTGGATTGGCAGAATGTCTTAATAAAACGCTTGGTCATTATATGCTGACAAACAAAATCATGAACGAAAGAAATTTTAACCGTAGAATGGCCAGAGAGTCAGGTAACAAATATGCAGAACTTGATAGTGACGTGATAAAAACAGACTCTCCAATGGGTAAGATGCTTATGAGACAATATCCAAGAATAAAACCAGATAAAGGAATGTATTTTGTAGAAATAGTAGTTCCAGAAATATGGAAGGAGGCTTCTAACGAGCTAAAAAAATGTGATTCTTCTATGTAGCCAAGAGAGTTTAACCTATGCGTTTCAGGGGGAACAACCCATGAAAACAAGATTGTTGACTACGGTTATGTTGGTTGTTTTACTTCTTGGGTTAAACGCAATAGCGGTTCAAGCAGTAACCATCCAAGGCCCTTCCGGCCATCAAGTCATACTTTTCAAAAGCCAGGATCGAATGGATTTTGCCATCAAGCACATCGCCAGTGGTGGGTCATATATGGAGCCGGCTTATCTAAGCACTATTGCGGGCCTCGTTGACAGCGGAACCCGTTGCTCTGTTATTAAATCTACCTGGACAACGAAAAGGGTGCGGATAATGGAAGGCCCCTTCAAAGGTGTGACGGGCTGGACACCCTCTGAGATGGTAAGTCCATAGCCTTCCAAAGCATCCTCTTAAATTCCCCAGGCGGCCTGCGGGCCGCTTTTCATCTCGTTCCCAAGTTGTACTTGGGAACGAGAAAATAATCTAATGCTGCGCAGGGCGCACCCTACATGAACTTATACGGGTTGGGAGGAGGTTGTGGGGGCAAGGCAAAAGTAAAAGTAAAAAGGCAATAATTTACCTTTTGACTTTTGTCTTAACTGAAGTCCCTGGCCCTCCCCCCACTCATCCTTTCTTTACGGCTTGATGATGCGCCCCGCCTGCATCTGGGCTTCCAGGATGGAGAACATGTTGGAGACCTGGCCCACGGCCAGGCGGTCCCGGACCTTATAGAAGTCGAGGCAGGTGCCGCACACCAACAGTCCCACCCCCATTTCCTCCAGGCCCTTGAGTTCGTGGAGCACCGGGGAATCGTCCAGGGTCAGCAGCACGCCCCGGTTGTAGAAGAGCAGCTTCTGGGGCGCCTCCACCTGCACGATGGTCTGGCAGAAGGCCCGCATCAGGATGGCTCCCAGCTCCGGGTCGCCGTCGCCCATGCGGTCCGAAGCGAAGACCACCGCGGTGCTCTGGGGGGCCGGGGCCGCCTCGGGGAGAAAGCAGGTCTCCCGGGTCTGGCCGGCGGGCGGGGAGATGGTGAGATGATAGCAGGAGCCCGATGGGGCCACGGATACGGTGCAGCCCCGGCTCTGGGCGAAGCGGCTGACGTTGTCCCGGGCGGCCTCGTGGTCCACCACCACGATAAATTCCCCGGTTTCCCCCGCTTCCAGGGTCTCCTTGGTGCGGATCACCGGCCCGGGGCAGGCCAAGCCGGAGAGATCGATGATCTTTGCCATAAATTCTCCTTGCACAGGTTGGGAACGAGGAAATAAATTAATGAAAAGGTGGGCAGTGCCCACCCTACACAACTCGAAACTAAGGGCGGACACCTGGGTCCGCCCCTACCATTCGAACCCATCTCTGGTGTGAAGCTTCATAATTGCTAGGACACTTCAAACTGCCGATCTTTACCCCTCCTTTGAAAAAGAGGGTCAGGGAGGATTTAAAATAACCCCCTGAAATCCCCCTAAATCCCCCTTTTCCAAAGGGGGACTTTTATACCCCGGGAACTCAGGTTTTCAGTTGATTCAATGCCATATTGCTTACGAAGCCCGGCTCTATAATTAGCCCCGGTCTTGGCGCCTTGCTTTTCTCGAAACTCGAAACTAAGGGCGGACACCTGGGTCCGCCCCGACAATTCGAACCTGTCTCTAGCCGCCCAGGGAGATAGCCAGGGCGGTGGTGAGCTTCACCACGTCCTGGTTGGTCTTGCGCAGATGCCGGGACAAAAGCTGGGCCAGGCGCAGCAGCAGCTTCACCCCCATGGCGGCATCGTTCCGGACCAGTTCCAGGAAATCCTGCCGGTGGAGTTCCAGGAGCCGGCAGTCGCTCAGGGCAGTGACCGTGGCCGAGCGGGGATCACTTTCCAGCAGGCTCATTTCCCCGAAATAGACGCCGTCTTCGGCCTTGAGCCGGATCATCACCCGCTCCTTGGGGGTGTCTTCATCCAGCACCAGGGTGAGCTGCTTGGTGATCTCCACCTCGCCCTCGACCATGATATAGAGGGAGTCTCCCGGGTCGCCTTCATGGATGATGACCTGGCCGGCGGGGAATTCCCGGGGGCTGGTGCGGCTCAGAACCTCTTCCAGTTCCCGGTCCTCCAGGTCCTGGAAGAGGAAGATTTTCCTGAAAAAAGCCGCGTCATCGACACTCGCCATCATAACTCCGGCTTCTGGGAGGCGATGACCACCGCGAATTGCGGGAGTTCCAGGATGGTATCGCCGGGAGGATTGACCTGGTATTCCACCTTGGTGCGGCCCAGGAGATGAGTCATCCTGTTCTCGGCGAATTTGCGCCGGATGAAGTCGTCAATGGGCGAGGGCTCATCGGCCAGCAGGTCTTCCAGGCTCAGGGACCGGGCCTCGGTATAGACGGCGATCAGCAGGCTCTGGTGTTGGTCCCGCAGGTGGGCCGCCAGTTCCGCCAGGGGGCGGCCCTGGAAGTGGCTGGGGATTTCCACGGACCACAGGGTCTGGCTCTCCCCGGACAGCAGGTTGGTAAAGATCCGGTAGATGCCGGGGGAGGAGAGAGCCTGGGCCAACAGGGCGCTGTCGTATTGGCCCCGGACCAGGACATCTTCGACGCCGGCCCGCTCCAGGTAGGCGCGGTTTTCCGGGCGCAGCAGTTCCGCCATAATACGGATCTTGGGATGGAGGCCCTTGAGGGTGAGGGCGGTGAACAGGGTGCGTTGGTCTACCTGGGTTGCGGTTTCTTCCGGTTGCCGCTCGGCCAGGATAATGGCCTTGAGGGCCTCGCGGACGTTGGCCTTCAGGAGGACTTCCTCCCGGGAATATTCTCCCCGGAGATAAGCGATGGGATGGCCGGGATAACGGTCTTGCAGCCCCTCCAGCATCTCCGACGGCTGTTGGTTGACCAGGGCCATGGGGATTTCCGGGGGAAGCCGCTTGAGGAGTTGGTCCAGAAGGACATCCGCGTCTTCATGCCAGCCCAAAAGCAGGATGTGGTGGGTGGTTTTAAGAGGTTCCAAACCGCGCTCCCGGCGAAGCTTCCGTTCGATGAAGACCGAAGCCACGGTGGCCGTGACCATGGCCAGGGTCACGACTCCCCCCAGGATGACGGCGCTGCCCACCAGCCGTCCCAGGAGCGTGACCGGGACCACGTCCCCATAACCCACGGTGGTCAGGGTGACCAGGGCCCACCAGGCCCCCCGGCCGAATTGCTGCAGCCAGCTCCCATCCCGGGGCTCGGTGAGGGCGAAGCCGGTGGCCCCCAGGAGAATGATGACGACCACCGCCAGGACCAGGGCAAAGACCCTTTCCCGGCGCAGGGTCCTGATTAAATTGGCAGCATATTCTTTGACAACGGCCCCCGGAGGCTGGTTGGCCAGCCGCTGTTCCAGATTCTTCCAATAGGCAATGATACAACAAAAAACCGGATAAATAAAGGCTGGCCGCGGCGGCTCTCAAACCTGCGTCTCATCCCGGTAGAAGGAGGCGCAGGAGGTGTCCGATTCCCAGACGTTGACCCGGGAGACCCGAACGCCGTCCCGGTTCAGGACGGCCGCCAGCCGCTCGAACAGGTGGCGCGCCAGGTTTTCCGAGGAGGGATTCTGCCTCTGAAAGGCCTCCAGTTCGTTCAGATACTTATGATCGATCTCTTCCAGCAAGGCGTTGGTTCTGGCCTTGATCTGGCCGAAATCCATGAGCAGGCCGACCGAGTCCAGCTTCTCCCCCGCCAGAGTCACCTCCACTTTCCAGTTGTGGCCGTGGAGGCCCTCGCATTTGCCGCAAAAGTTTTCCAGGCGGTGCGCCGCGGCAAACTGGGTGATGACCTTTAGCTCATACATCTTGGGTGAATTTCTCCTCGAATATCACTGAGTCGGGATTCGCCGCAGAGAGCGCCTAACGCAGGATGGCAATTAGGAGATTCTCCTTTGCCCCCGCGTCCTCTCTCTCTACGGTGAGCCTGGCGCCTACCTGGGGCCTGTTTTGAGGGTGCGCAGCCGTGTCTCCATCCGGCCGATGAAGCCTCTCAAGTCGCTTTGCAGGGCCGCCAGTTCCTTGTGGTGTTTGGCGTCCAGACTCTTTAATTCTTGCAGCCAAAACTCCAGGAGGGCCGTCTCCCGCTGGCGCAGCTCCTCTTCCACCCGCTGTTTCAACTGCTTGATGATTTGAGCCTCGTCCATGGTCCACCTTACGCTAGTGTCGTTTCTCAGAAAAATCTTAACATAATATCACGGGGTTATGTAGCCGCAGGCTTCAGCCTGCGCTCATTTTTCCTAATTATTTCGCAAGCTAAAGCTTGCGGCTACAATTTAAATGCCCATGGATAATGGCATTATTTAATAAAGGTACATCTGAGACACAACACTAGTGCTACTCCAAAAGAACGCTCCCGTCAAGCCGGGGCCTGAGCTCCGTCCCACCCCGGCAGCCCGCGGCTAAAAATAGCGGATCGGCCAGCGTTGCCGCCGGGCCTGGCGTTTCAGCCGCCAGGAGGGATTTACCGCCACCGGATTGCCGATGGAGCGAAACAGGTGCTGGTCCTCTATATGGTCACCATAGGCGTAGGAGCCCTCCAGGTCCAATCCCTGGCCCAGGGCCAGCTCCGAGAGGAGGCGAGCCTTGTTTTCCCCCCGGGGGTGCAGGCCCTGGATTTGGCCGGTGAACCTGCCATTGTCCCGGCCCAGTTCGGTAGCAATCAGCCAGTCGGCCCCCAGCGCCTCTTTCAGGGGCAGCAGCAGAAAGGACAGGGAGCCGGTGAGCAGGATGACCGCATGCCCGGAGTCCCGGTGCTCCATGACGCAGGAGATCCCCCGGCGGCTCACCCGGGGAGCGATCTCCTCCTGGTAACATTGCCGGGCCAGGTTCAGGACCTCGGACACAGTCAACCCGGCCAGATAGCCCTTGTCCCGAAACCGCGCCTGGGGGTTTACGGCCAGGTGGCCCAGGTAGGCCAAGGCTTGGGGCAGGCTGAGGAGGGCATGCCGCACCAGGAAGCGAAAAAAGAGCCTTTCCGTGTATCCCTGGACCAGGGTCTGGTCCACGTCGAAAATGGCGGCTACCCGTCTCATGCGATTTCCCGGGACTCGGCCAGGAAGTTCCCTGGCAGGCTCAAGTTTATGGGGTTCGGAAATAGACGCGGCCATCCAGGAGCACGGGGACGCCCCGCACCACGCAGAGGGCTACTACCAGGAAAATAAGGACTTGATTGCCGGATTGCAAGGTCTGCATGGCCCCGGGATATTTCAGGCCCAGGGCATGAGTCAGGTAAAGGAGGCAGAAGACCACGGCCTTGGCCAGGCCATAGAAGGCCCGCATGAACCGGGAAGACACCAGGAACTTTCCCAGGGGGGAGTGCATCATGCCGAAGCCGGATTTACCCCGGGCCAGGGCCACCCCCCGGACGCCGTCCACGATGAAGGAGCGGATCAGAAAGACGATGGGCACCCAGAGAGGGACCATGGCCAGATACATGAAGGTGATCCACAGGATGTTTTCCACGGCGCGGTCCAGGGCCACGTCCAGCACTGCCCCCATCTCGGTGACCTCACGGCGGACCCGGGCCACGTAGCCGTCAAACCAGTCCAAGAGGAACAAGACGATGAGCAGCCCCACCCCGGCGAGTTGCAGGGCGAAGTTGTCGACGAACAGCAAGGCCACCAGCAGCAGCAATAGCGGCAACCGGGTCAGGGTGATCAGATTGGCGAACGAGATGGAGACGCCCATAAAGGATCTACCGGAGCAGCAGCGGTCCGCTCCTTAAGCCGCCCATGGATGACCGCCGGGAACGGCCCTTGCCCAAAAACCAGAAAACCCGCGCCCGGATTTTCGCAGAGCCTTCAAATTATCAAATAGATCAAGTGGTTTCAAGGTAATCTCGACAAGCCGCGGTTTTCCCGAAAGTGAAATACGGATTTCGATATTTCGGTTAAGATAATCACCCCCGCGGCCGAAGCAATAGGGCTATTTTGCCAGGGGTTTTTGTGGTATGTTGAATCTGGCCGAAGAGAGCGGCCCACTCCCTGAAAATCGAGGCTGGGGCGTTGATGAAGAATGAAGGCCCGGACCTTGCCGGGGCTGCCGTTTTGGGGGACCGGTATAAAATCGGCCGCCTCCTCCGGGAAGAACCCTGGGGAGCGGTGTGGCTGGCCAGGGATGCGCTCCTGGAGACGGAAGTGGCTCTCAAGGTGCTGCCCCGGGAGGCCCCGGAATGGTCGGCAGCCCAGGGTTATTACCTAAACGAAGCTGCCCTGGCTCTGAGGTTGCGCCATCCGGAAATTCTCGGCGTCTATCACCTGGAGAATTCTGCCGCTGGCCTGTTCCTGGTGCAGGAACCCTTCGCCGGGGAGAGCCTGCTGGCTCAATTCGCCGGGCGGCAGCGCTACGGCCTGCCCCAGACCCTGCGCCTGCTGGAGCGGCTTGCTCAGTCCCTGGGCCTGGCCCACCAGCGGGGCGTAGTCCATCGGAGCTTCTCGCCCCTCAATATCCTCCTTAAGGGCGAGGAGGTCAGGATCGCCAATTTCTCTTTTCCCGGACAAGAGGGCGGCCCTGTGACCACCCTGGAACTCAAGGCCTATGAGGCCCCGGAAGTGATTTACGGCGATGTCCCCTCCCCCGCCAGCAACATCTTTTCCTTAGGTGTCCTGGGCTTCCGGCTGGTGGCCGGCAGCCTCCCCTATGCCCTCACCTTCGATGAGCCTTTCCCTTACCGGCTGGAGGACCTGCCGGCGGACCTGGAGGAGATCCCCCTGTCCTTGCAAAACCTGCTGCTCCGCTGCCTGGCGGTGGACCCGGAAGAGCGCTTCCCCGAGGTGCCGGCTTTCCTGGTCCAGTTGCGCCAGTTGCGGGAATTCAAAGGCGAGGGCGCTCTCGCGGGGGAGGCCTGGACGGCAGCAGGGAGCGGGCCCCCCGGAAAAACGGCGGCGGCCCAAGTCGGGGCGCTGGTGCGCAAATATTGGCAAAGGGGCCGTCCCCAGGTCCAAAGGGTTAAGGAAGCAGCGCTGGCGGCCAGCCGCGCCTTTTTAGCATCTCCCCGGCGTCAATTGTGGGGTCTGGGGCTGGCCGGGCTGCTGCTCATCCTCATCTGGGGCGGGCTGAGACTGCACCGGGCCGCTCCCCCGGCGCTCCCGGCGGCGGTCCCGGCGGCCGCCTGGCATCCCAATCCTTCCCCCGCGGTGGGCATCCCGCCCTCAGTGGAACCAGCGGGGCCGCGCGCCGCCGCAGAACAGCCCAGCGCCGGCCGGGCCCCGGCCGGGACCCCGGGGGCCGTTAGGGTCAATGAAGAGCGCTACATGCTGGTGGCCGCCACCTTGGGCTCGCGAGATCAGGCCCGAGCCCTGGTGCAGCGCCTCGGCAAAGACCACATTAAGGCCCGGGTGGTCTCCCGGAGCAGCGGCGGCCGGACGCTTTATCAGGTTCAGGTGGGCCCGGTTACCGGGGCCAAGGCCGCCGATGATTTGGCACGGCGCCTGCAAACCCAAGAAAGGATCACTCCCAGGATTATGAAAATGACCGCCAAGACCGTAAACGATAACGCGGCCCGGACGGTGGCCAGATGAGCGCCCCGGTGCTGACCACCGATCTCCCCGGCTTTCCCCGGCGCCAGGGCAAGGTGCGGGACATCTACGACCTGGGGGACCAGTTGCTGCTGGTGGCCTCGGACCGCATCTCCGCCTTCGACGTGGTGATGAGCCAACCCATCCCGGACAAGGGCCGCATCCTCACCCGGCTCTCCGCCTTCTGGTTCCGGCTCCTGGCCCCCCTCACCCCCAATCACCTGGTCTCACTTAAGGTGGACGATTTCCCCCCGGCCTGCCGCCCCTACCGGGAGCTGTTGCAGGGCCGCACCATGCTGGCGCGCAAGTGCCGGCCCCTGCCGGTGGAATGCATCGTCCGGGGTTATTTGTCCGGCTCCGGCTGGGCCGAATACCGGCAAACCGGCGCCATCGGCGGCCTCCCTTTGCCTGCCGGCCTGGTGGAGTCCCAGCAGTTGCCGGAGCCGCTCTTTACCCCCAGCACCAAGGCCGAGCTGGGGACCCACGACGAAAACATCTCCCTGGAGCAAATGGCGGCCTCCATTGGCCCTGAGCTCACCGCCCGGGTCAAGGAGCTCAGCCTCAACCTCTACCGCCGGGCCCGGGATTGGGCCGAACCCCGGGGCATCATCATCGCCGACACCAAATTCGAATTCGGCCTGGCGGAAGGCGGCGCGCTGCTCCTCATCGACGAGGCGCTCACCCCGGACTCCTCCCGCTTCTGGCCGCAGGAGGACTACCGCCCCGGCGGCCCTCAAAAGAGCTATGACAAACAGTATCTCCGGGATTATTTGGAATCCCTGGGCTGGAACAAGAAGCCGCCGCCGCCGCCGCTGCCACCTGCGGTCATCGCCAACACCCGGGCCCGGTACCTCCAGGCCTTGCAGGCCCTGACCGGCGAAGATTTGGCTGACAGGTGATTGCTTCATAATTGCTATAAGGGTTTTTTAACCCCCCTTTGAAAAAGGGGGGCAGGGCGGATTTAAAATAACCTCCTGAAATCCCCCTAAATCCCAGTAGTGTCCGGCAGAGATTTTGCATAAAGACTTGCAAATGAAAATTGAAAAATGTAGCCGCAAGCCCTAAGCCAGAGAAGACGGGGGCAGCCCGGAGGCGCCAAAACTCCCTCTCCCCTGTGAGGGGAGAGGGATGGGGTGAGGGGTGGCTTCAAGGACGGAACACTTCCCCCTCACCCTCCCCTCTCCCCCATTGGGGGAGAGGGAGAAAACGAGAGAACTCCATAAGTTAATCAAAGAAGATTTAGGAGCATAGATTGCAACGGCAGATTAGCAAAAACCTTGCCGGACACTAGTGCCTAAATCCCCCTCTTCCAAAGGGGGACTTTAATGGCCTGGAAATGAGGATTTCGCTCGATTTTTGCCATACTATTTACGAAGACTGACAACAGGTGGTTATAGGTGAGTCTTCGGGGGAAAACCGCATGGACAACGAGAGGTTTGCACGCGGCTGGGCGAAACTGAAGGAAATCGACGGCGAGGCCGGCGAACGGGTCATAGAGAGCCTCAAGGATATTGCCCCCGATTTTGCCCGCTATCTCATCGAATTTCCCTTTGGAGACATTTATAGCCGTCCCGGTCTCGACCTGAAGTCCAGGGAGATCGCCACCGTGGCTGCACTCACGGCCCTGGGGACCGCCGCCCCCCAATTGCGGGTGCACATTCAGGCGGCCCTCAATGTGGGAGTCTCGCGGGGAGAAGTGGTGGAGACGATTATGCAAATGGCGGTCTATGCCGGCTTCCCGGCGGCGCTGAATGGCCTCTTTGCCGCTCAAGAGGTCTTTAAAGAGAGGGATGAGTCAGGGCTTGAAACTTGAGACCTCTGCGAAAAGTAGCTTTGTCATCCTGAGCAGAGGCATAAGGGTAAACAAGCAAGGGTAAAAGGGTAAAAGTTTAAGACCCGGCTCGGTATTTTGCCCTTTCGCCTTTTCCCCATTTTGTCGTCCTGAGCGAAGCGAAGGAACTAGATTCTTCGGTCGCTTCGCTCCCTCAGAATGACAAAAGTGGGGACCTTCGCAGAAGTCTCAACTTGAAGATGAGCTTGCAGATTCGGTGAGGCCGGGCCGGGCTTTTCCCCGCAATGGCGGTCTTGGCCAAGGAGGGTTTATGGGCGCAAAGGTGGACAAAATCACTGTGGACATGCAGGCGGCGCGCCTGCCCAAGGATTTAGAGCGTTACCGCGACCAGGCCCTGGAACAGGGGGCCACCCGGGCGGCGGTCATCGAGGTCCAGGAGATCCCGGTGGATGAGCGGGTGACCTTGAAGTGCCAGATACCCCGCTGCTTCGGGTACGGGGCCGGGGCCCAGTGCCCTCCCAATACCCTGAAGCCCGGCGAACTCCGGGAAATCCTGAAAAACTACCGGTGGGCGGTGCTCTTCACCCTGGACGTGCCGCCTGAGGTCATCGTCCGGGACAAGGCCACCATCAAGGAGCGGGTGGCCGCCTACCAGAAGCTCTACCAGCTGGTGAGCAAAGTTGAGTCCCTGGCCTTTTACGACGGCCATTACCTGGCCTTCGGCTTCGCGGCCGGCTCCTGCCGCCACACCTTTTGCGGCCAGCAGGAGGACTGCCAGGCCATGGGAGGCAAGCGCTGCCGCTTCTCCCTGCTGTCCAGGCCATCCATGGAGGCGGTGGGCATCGACGTCTATCAACTGGTGGCCCGCCAGGGCTGGGAGATCTACCCCATCGGCAGCGGCGCCAAACCCGGGGACATGCCCAAAGGGGTCCTGACCGGCCTGGTCATCGTGCAATGAGGCCGCGGGCCAGGTGCCCCGCCCCCCGCCCGGCCTTATTTTAAACCTGCCGCCTCGACCCGGAGAGCGGGGTCGAGGCCCGCCCCCGCAGGCCCAGCGCCTGATATTTTTTTCACAAAAAATATTTGCGCAAAATAACCAGGCGCGCTATAATGCATGCAGACAAAATTACCTCCATACATAAGTGCTTCAAAAAGGGGTTGGGTGCATAATACCCCAGGCATGGGTAAATATTTCCCAAAGACTCCCCGGGGTGATTCCCCTTAAGACTCTAACCGCCCCTAACTTGTCGAAAAGAAATGCACCTACCCGTGGCATAAATATCGCAGATCAACAATTGTTGCGGTTTTACCAAAAATTGAGATTGTGAACTAGTTCAGAAACATACTGAACCATCCTCCCGCAAGCGGTCGTCTGAGGGCTAAAAATGTCCGAAAAAGTCTTGGGGTCAGTTATGGTGGTGGGTGGCGGCATCGCCGGTATGCAAGCCTCTCTGGACTTGGCCAACTCGGGCTATTACGTCCACCTGGTGGAGAAGGGCCCGGCCATCGGCGGCACCATGGCCCAATTGGACAAGACCTTCCCCAGCAACGACTGCGCCATGTGAATTATCTCCCCCAAGCTGGTCGAGGTCGGCCGGCACAGCAACATCGAAGTCCACACCCTCACCGAATTGAAAGAGGTGGACGGGGAGCCGGGCCATCTTCGGGCCACCCTGGAAAGCGAGCCTCGCTTCATCGACCTGGACAAGTGCACCGGCTGCGGCGCCTGCCTGGAGGCCTGCCCCATCCGCTACGAAGTGCAGTTGCCGGAGGTGGCGGCGGCGGCCCAGCGCGCCTATGCCACGGCCACCGAGGAAGCGGTGGTGGCTTCGATTATCGACCGCTACCGGGAAGAACGGGGCAATCTCCTGCCCATCCTCCTGGACGTCAATCGCCATTTCAACTGGCTCCCCCGGCCGGCCCTGGAGCACGTGGCCCAAGAGCTCAAGACCCCGCTCAGCGAAATCCTGCGGGTGGCCAGCTTCTACAACGCCTTCAGCCTGGTGCCCCGGGGCCAGCACATCATCAGCGTCTGCCTGGGCACCGGCTGCTTTGTCAAGGGTTCGCCCCGCATTATCAATGAGCTGGAGCGTAAATTGGGGATCAAGCACGGCGAGACCACCGAGGATTTCCTTTTTACCCTGGAAGTGGTGCGCTGCATCGGCTGCTGCGCCCTGGCTCCCGCCATGCGGGTGGATGCAGACACCTACGGCCGCCTGGCTCCCGGCCAGGTCGGGAAAATCATCGACACCTATACCGAAACGGCAAGCCTATGAAGGTCACCAGTCTCGCCCAATTACAAGAAATCAAAAAGAAAGGCCTCAAGCTCACCTATCCCGACAAGGTCAAGATTATGGTGGGGATGGCCACCTGCGGTATCTCCGCGGGCGCGGACAAGGTCTGGAAGGCCCTGGAAGCTAAGATTGCCGAGCTCAAGCTGGACGCGGTCCTGGAGAAGACGGGCTGCATCGGTTTTTGCCAGAGGGAGCCTCTGGTGGACGTGGTCTATCCCAAGAAGGTGCGGCTGAGCTACCAGGCCATGACCCCGGCCAAGGCCGAGGCGCTGGTCGCAGCCATCAAGGCGGGCGAGATTTACCAGGATGACGTCCTGTGCCGTATCGATAAGGAAGATTTCCTCATGGAGGGGAGTTTTCGCCCTTACGCCAATCCCCATCCGCCCGACCTGCCCATGGAGGCCCTCCCCTACGAACAGGTGCCCTTCTTCAGGAAGCAGGTGAAGATCGCCCTCAGGAACTGCGGGTTCATCAATCCGGAGCGCATCGAAGAGTACATCGGCCGGGGCGGCTACACCGCCTTGCACCAGGTGCTCACCGGGATGAGCCGGGAGCAGGTAATCGGCGAAGTCAAGGAGTCGGGGCTCCGGGGCCGGGGTGGCGCCGGCTTCCCCACCGGGATGAAATGGGAATTTGCCTATAAGGAGGAGGCCGACCAGAAATACGTCATCTGCAACGCCGACGAAGGCGACCCGGGGGCCTTCATGGACCGGGGCATCCTGGAAGGAGACCCCCACGCGGTGCTGGAGGGCATGACCATCGGCGCCTACGCCGTCGGCGCCTCCGAGGGCTACATCTACTGCCGCGCGGAGTACCCCCTGGCCATCCACCGCCTGAAGATTGCCATCGCCCAGTCGGAGAATCTCGGGTTGTTAGGGGACAATATCTTTGGCAGCAGCTTTTCTTTCCGCCTGAAGATCCGGGAAGGGGCCGGCGCCTTTGTTTGCGGCGAAGAGACCTCTCTCATCGCCTCCATCGAAGGCAGGGTGGGCGAACCCCGGCCCCGGCCGCCGTTCCCGGCCCAGGAAGGCCTCTGGGGCAAACCCACCATCATCAATAATGTCAAGACCTGGTCCCACATCGCCCCCATCATCGCCCGGGGCGCCAAATGGTACGGTTCTTTCGGCACCGAGTCCAGCAAAGGCACCACGGTCTTCGCGCTGGTGGGCAAGGTGAACAACACCGGCCTGGTGGAAATCCCGCTGGGCATTACCCTCAGGGAGATGATCTTCGACATCGGCGGCGGCATTGCCGGGGGCAAGGCCTTCAAGGCGGTGCAGACCGGCGGCCCCTCCGGCGGCTGCATCCCGGAGGCGCACCTGGACACCCCGGTGGACTACGATTCTCTGGGCGCCCTGGGTTCCATCATGGGCTCCGGCGGCATGATCGTCATGGACGAGCGGGATTGCATGGTGAACGTGGCCAAATATTTCATCGACTTCACCAAGGATGAATCCTGCGGCAAGTGCACCCCCTGCCGGGAAGGCACCCTCAGGATGATGGAAATATTGGAGGATATCACCTCCGGCAACGGCCGGGAGGGGGATATCGACAAGCTGGCCAGGATGTCCGAGCTCATCAAAAAGACCTCCCTTTGCGGTCTGGGGCAGACGGCGCCCAACCCGGTGCTCTCCACCATCCGCTATTTCCGGGAGGAATACGAGGCGCATATCCTGGAGAAAAAATGCCCGGCCAAGGTCTGCAAGCCTCTGATCACCTACCAGGTGATCGCGGCTGTCTGCAACGGCTGCCAGCTCTGCCGCCTCAAATGCCCGGTGCAGGCCATCGCAGGCTCCAAGAAAAAGGTCCACCAGATCCAGCAGGATAAGTGCATCAAGTGCGGAGTCTGTTTTGACTCCTGTAAGTTTGAAGCCATCAGCGTGGAGTAGAAATGGCGTCCATTAGCCTGACCATCAATGATCGCTTGATCGAGGTTCCGGAAGGGACCACGGTATTGGAGGCGGCCCGCAAGATCGGGGTCAGTATCCCCACCCTGTGCTATTACGAAGCCATCAAGCCTTATGGCGGCTGCCGTCTCTGCCTGGTGGAGGTCACCCAGGGCAATCGCACCCAGCTCACCGCCTCCTGCACCTATCCGGTGGCCGAGGGTCTGAAGGTACTCACGGATACCGAGGAGGTGCTGGAAGGGCGCCGCCTGGTCATAGACTTATTGTGGTCCCGGTGTCCCGACGTGCCTGTGCTCCGGGAACTGGCCCAGCAACTGGGGGTTACCGAGCCCAGTTTCCCCAAGGGCGACAGCGACTGCATCCTCTGCGGCAAGTGCGTGCGGGTTTGCCACGATTTGCAGAATGTGGGAGCCATCGGCCTGATGGGCCGGGGGGGCAAACGCCAGGTAACCACCCCCTTCGGCGAATTTTCCGAGGTCTGCCGCACCTGCGGCGCCTGCTCCTTCGTCTGCCCCACCGGGCATTATCAGGATATCGGCAAGATCAGCGGCAAGATCCCCAAACCTAAATACAACGAGTTCAATTCGGGCCTAGACACCCGGGGCAATATCTACCGTCTTTACCCCCAGGCAGTCCCCAGCGCCCCGGCCATCGATGCGCAGAATTGCATCAAGATGCTGACGGGCGACTGCGGGGTCTGCGCCCAGGTATGCGCCCCCGGGGCCATCGATTACACCCAGAAGAAGCAAGAGAGCACCCTGGAGGTGGGCTCGGTCATCCTGGCCCCCGGCTTCAAACCCTTCGACCCGGCCGCCGGAGCGCTCTATGGCTACGGCAAGTATCCCAATGTGCACACCAGCCTGGAGTTCGAGCGCATCCTGAGCCCCGCCGGGCCCTTCCAGGGACACGTGCGCCGGCGCTCCGACGGCAAAGAGCCCCAAAAGATCGCCTGGATCCATTGCGTCGGCTCCCGGAGTCTCCACGAGGGGGCCAAGGCCTATTGCTCCAACTTCTGCTGCATGGCCTCCCTGAAACAGGCCATCGTGGCCCGGGAGCACCTGGGCCCGGATCTGGATATGGCCCTGTTTTACCTGGACTTGCGCACCCCCCGCTAGGACTTCGAAAAATACGCCTCCAAGATTAAGGACCAGGGGGGCCGGCTGATCCGCTCCCGGGTCCATTCCGTCAAGCCCGCCCCTAGCGACGGCGACCTGGAGATACGCTACGTCACCGAGGCCGGCAAAGTGGTCGACGAGGTCTTCGACATGGTGGTCCTCTCGGTGGGCATGGTGATGCCCCCGTCCACCCTGGAGCTGGCCCAGCGGCTCAAGGTGCCCCTGGGCCCCAACGACTTCATGGAGGCCAGTTGTTTTGCGCCGACCACCAGCTTTCGGGAGGGAATCTTTGCCTGCGGCGCCTTCACCGGGCCCAAGGACATCCCCCAGACGGTGATGGAGGGAAGCGCCGCGGCCGCCACTGCCACCCGGCACCTGGCCTCGGCCCGGGGCACCCTGATGAAAAAGAAGGAATTTCCCCCGGAAAGAGCGGTGGCCGGGGAACCGGCCCGGGTGGGGGTTTTCGTTTGCAATTGCGGCCTCAACATCGGCGGAGTGGCCGACGTCCCGGCCATCGTGGAATACGCCAAAACCCTCTCCCAGGTGGAGTACGCCCAGGCCAACCTGTTCACCTGCTCCCAGGACTCCCAGGCGCGGATGGCGGAGTTGATCCGGGAACACCAACTGAACCGGGTGGTGGTGGCGGCTTGCAGCCCCACCACGCACCAGCCCATCTTCCAGGAGATGATGCGAACCGCCGGTGTCAACAAGTACCTGTTCGAGATGGCCAATATCCGCAACCAGTGCACCTGGGTCCACCAGAAGACGCCGGAACTGGCCACCCGGAAGTGCCAGGACCTGGTGAACATGGCGGTGGCCAAGGCCCGGCTGCTCAAGCCCCTGGAGTACCTCACCGTGGGTGTCAACCCCACCGCCCTGGTGGTGGGGGGCGGGGTCTCCGGCATGACCTCGGCCCAGGCCCTGGCCGACCAGGGCTATCAGGTGCACCTGGTGGAGCGCAAGGAGGTCCTGGGAGGCAATGCCCGGAAGCTGCACACCACCTGGCGGGGCGGCCTGGTCAGGACCCGCCTGGAGGCCATGATCAAGCGGGTGCTGGACAACGACCGGATCAAGGTCCACTTCAAGGACAAGGTCACCGGCGTCTCCGGGGCGGTGGGCAACTTCACCTCCACCCTGGAGAGCGGCGAGGAAATCCATCACGGCATCGTCATTCTGTCCATCGGCGCCGAGCCCTTGCGCCCGGAAGGGATGTACCTCTATAAAGAGAATCCCAACGTCCTCCTCTCTCTGGAATTGGATGAGGAACTCGCCCTGCAGAGCGACCGGCTCAAAAATGCCAAGGCGGTGGCCTTCATCCAGTGCGTCGGCTCCCGCATTCCGGAGCGGCCCTATTGCAATAAGGTCTGCTGCGCCCACTCGGTGGAAAGCGCCATCAAGCTCAAGGTGATGAACCCGGAGATGGATGTCTTCATCCTCTTCCGGGATATGCGCACTTACGGCGAACGGGAAGTCCTCTACACCCGGGCCCGGGAACTGGGGGTGGTCTTCATCCGTTACGTCATCGCCAATCCCCCCAAGGTGGAGGAGGCCGGCGGCCGCCTCAAGATCACGGTGACCGACCAGATTATGCAGATGCCGGTTAGCCTCGAGGTGGACCTCCTCTCCCTGGCTACCGCCATCATCCCTCACAATAATGCGCCGCTGGCGGAGCTCTACAAAGTTCCCCTCAATGCCGAGGGCTTCTTCACCGAGGCCCACCCCAAGATCAGGCCGGTGGACGCCTCCACCGAGGGCATCTTTTTGGCGGGGTTGTGCCATTACCCCAAACCCATCCAGGAAACCGTGGCCGAATCCCTGGCCTGCGCCTCCCGGGCCAACACCATCCTGTCCCGGGATTACCTGGAGCTGGAATCCATCATCTCCAACCCCATCGATGAGAATTGCGACGGCTGCGCCTTCTGCGTCGACACCTGTCCCTTCAAGGCCATTACCCTCCTCGAATACATGAAGGGAGGCAGCGTCAAGAAGACGGTGGAGGTCAACGCCATGCAGTGCAAGGGCTGCGGCTCCTGCATGGCCACCTGCCCCAAGCAGGGCATATTCGTGGCCGGTTTCACCCCGGAGCAGTTGGAGGCCCAGGTGGATGCCGCCCTGGGATTGATTTAGTTTGGAGAAGTGAAGAAAAGCGGGGTGCGCCGCGCGCACCCAAAAACCCGCAGGAGCGGCCTGATCACAGGCTTATAGCCGCCGCCCCTGCAGACCACTGACAGCACAGGGATTTAGCCATGGAAGAGCAGTACGAGCCTTTAATCGTCGCCTTCTGCTGCAACTGGTGCTCTTACGCCGGGGCGGACCTGGCGGGGGTCTCCCGCCTCCAGTATCCCCCCAACGGCAGGATCATCCGGGTGATGTGCTCCGGCATGGTGCACCCCAACCTGGTCATCGGCGCCCTCACCAAGGGGGCCGACGGCGTCCTGGTATGTGGGTGACACCTGGGCGAATGTCATTACCTGGAAGGTAATAAAAAAGCCCAAACGAGAGCGGAAGGAATTGAGATGATGCTGGAGGACTTCGGACTGGAGCCCGAGCGGTTCCGGCTCGAGTGGATTGCCTCGGCGGAGGCCCAGAAGTTCGCCGAAGTGATGACGGAGATGACGGAAACCCTGCGGGCCCTGGGCCCCAGCCCGTTTAGCACTAGAGGCTAACCTGAGGCGAATCGAAGAAATCCTTATCGGCCTCTTTTAGGATGAAAAAACGGCGCAGGCTAAAGCCTGCGGCTACCAAAGAGAAAAATAGGCGGATTGATGAGCATCCCACTGGCCAAAAAAATCGAAGGCAGGAAATTCATGTGGGACGGTGGCAATTACGCCGCCGCCGAGGAGGCCCGGCAAGTCATGGAAGGCTATGCCAAAGATGGATTCGAGGTGGAGATGTTCGAGGAAGAAGGCCAGTTCCTGATCTACTCCCGCCGACTGGCGGCGGCGCAGAAGGCCGGATAACGGCGAGGGCCGGGTGAAGTGGCACCAAGTCAAAATTACCTGACTGCTGACTGCGAGAGGCTATTTATCAAGGAGGGAGAAAGATGGCGGTAAAAGTAGTGGAGGATTGGTTGAACGCCTGCTCCGGCTGTGAGATTTCCATTCTCAATATCGGAGACCGACTGTTGGACCTGTTGCCCCAGTTAGAATTTGCCCATATGACCGCCCTCGTAGATCACAAGTTCTTCGGTCAGTTGGGTGATGGGACGGCCATGGATATCCCCGAGGCCGTGGTCGGCATCGTCTCAGGCGGCGTGCGCAACGAAGAAATGAAACACGAATTAGAAGAGATTCGCAAAAAAACCAAGTTTCTCATCGCCCTGGGAAGCTGCGCCTGCTTTGGCGGCGTGCCGGCCCAGGCCAACATGTTTAAAAATGAGGAGACCTTCGATAAGGTCTTCCGCGACTGCATTACCACCACCCCGGCTGCCAACCCGGAAGACCCCAATGTGCCTAAATGGACTCCCACCTGTGCGGCGGTGGATGAAGTCGTCAAGGTGGACATCAGCATTCCCGGTTGTCCGACCCACCCCGACTGGATTGTCGAGGCCATCAGCGCCTTGCTGGCCGGCCAGACTTCCTGGAGCCTGCCGGAGCGCAGCGTCTGCGACACCTGCCCGGTCATCCGGGAACAGAAATCCGGCGGCGGCCCGGTCAAACGCTGGCTGACGAACATGGAGTTCAACCCGGAAGAGGGCCTGGAAAAGATGCGCTGCATCAACGAGCAGGGGTTCCTCTGCATGGGGCCGGTGACGCTGGCCGGCTGTGCGGGGAAAACCGATGTGCCCCGGTGTATCAAGGCCCGGACTCCCTGCCGGGGCTGCTTCGGTCCCATCCGTAAAGGGGCCCGGCCCATGGTGGACATGATTGGCGCCCTGACCTCAGTTGGGTTGGACCCCAAATCCCTGGTGGACCGGCGGGCCATGATGAACCGTTACATCGGTGGACATGGTTATCTGACGATAATCCCGGCTCGGCCGGCAAGATGAGGAGGTGAGGAGTATGGGGAAAGTCATCAATATTCAGCCCGTGACCCGTATCGAAGGCCACGCCAAGGTTTCCATCACGTTGGATGACGCGGGGAACGTCGCCGATACCAAGTTCCACGTCCAGACCTTGCGGGGCTTCGAAAAATTCTGCGAAGGCCGGCCCGTGGAGGAAATGCCCCGGACGGTATGCCACATCTGCGGCATCTGTCCCTGGGCCCATCACCTGGCCTCCAGCAAGGCAGCCGATGCCTGTTTCGGCGTAACTCCTCCCCCGGCGGCGGTGAAACTGCGCCGCTTGATGCAAAGCATCGCCTATGTCAGCGACAAGATTCTCCACTTTTATTTCCTGGCGGCCCCGGACTTCGTCATCGGCCCCGACGCCGACTACTCGGTGCGCAACGTCGTGGGCATCATTAAAGCCGCCCCGGACATTGCCAAGCAGGTGGTGCATATGCGCCACCTGGGGGCCCAAATCCTGGAGCACTTTGCCGGCCGCGCCATTCATCCCACCTTCTCCGTTCCGGGCGGGGTGAGCAAGCCCATGACCGAGGCCGACCGCCAGTATATGCTGCCCCTGGCCTCTGAGCTCCTGGAGTTCTCCAAGTTCTCCCTAAAGTTTGCCAAGGACAACGTCTTTCCCAAATATCTGGACGCCATCAAGTCCATCGGCGTCATCGAGGTGGGCTACCTGGGCACCGTGACCGACGACGGCGCCCTGGACTTCTACGACGGCAAGCTCAGGCTCATGAAGGCCGACGGCTCCTACGACGATTTCGCCTACGATCAGTACGTCGATTATATCGGCGAATTTATCGAGCCCTGGACTTACCAGAAGTTCCCCTATGCCAAGAAGTGGGGCAAACTGGACCTCTCTCTGGACCACCCCACCGGGGTTTACCGCACCAACTGCCTGGCCCGGGTCAACGTGGCCGACAAGATGGCCACCCCTCTGGCTCAGAAGGAACTGGAGGAATTCCGGGCGGCCTTCGGCCGGCCGACCCACCTTACCCTGCTGTATCATTACGCCCGGCTCATCGAGCTGCTCCAATGCGCCGAAACCACGGTGGAACTCCTGAATGACCCGGAGATCACCAGCAAGGATATCCGGGTGCCGATCACGCCCAAGGCCGGCCGGGGCATCGGCTGCGTGGAGGCCCCCCGGGGCACCCTGATCCATGACTACACCTGCGATGAACAGGGGCTGGTCACCAAGATCAACCTCATCGTGGGCACAACCCACAACAACGCCGCCATCAATATGTCGGTGAACCAGGCGGCCAAGGCGCTCATCAAGGATGGCAAGTATGACCAGGGAATCCTGAACAAGGTGGAAATGGCCGTACGCGCCTACGACCCGTGACTGAGCTGCGCCACTCACCGCCTGGATGGCGGTTTGGCCATGGAAGTCACCATCAGCGACGCGCAGGGTCAGGTAATCGAAACGCTGAAAAATTAGGCGAAAGCGTTCCAGCAGCCGCTTTCAGCGTGATATTTCGGGGCCACAGGGTATAATAGCCATATCCTGTGGCCCTGCTTTTTGGCCTGGGATTACCCGGTGCCGGCGCCGGCCGCGGGCTGCCTTAACGAAGCGGCGGCCACCACCGGCCGCGGCGCCCCAGCAACCCGTTGAGAGCTAAAAGACATGACCATGGGAATGTTCGATAAATCCGTCCTCATCTTCGGCTGCGGCAGCATCCTCTGGGGCGATGACGGCTTCGGCCCGGCGGTGATCCAGCGACTCCAGGAAAACTACCCACTGCCGGACGAGGTCCTGGCCCTGGACGTGGGCACCAGCATCCGGGATATCCTGTTTGACCTCATCTTAAGCGAGAAGAAGCCGGAACTGCTGATTATCGTCGATGCGGTGGAATACCCCGAGCGCCGGCCCGGGGAGGTCTTCGAGATACCGGTGGCGGGCATTCCTGAGCAAAAGGCCTCCGATTTCTCCCTGCACCAGTTTCCCACGGTGAACCTGCTGCAGGAACTCCAGGAACAAGGCGGTATCCAGGTAAAGATCATCGTGGGGCAGATCGAAACCATCCCCCCGGAGGTGGCGCCGGGCCTGACGCAGACCATGCAGGGGGCGGTGGTGACCGCCTGCGAGCAGATTATTGAAATCATCGCCGCGGGGGGCGCCACTCTCTCCCCCTTTGGTGGGGAGAGGGCAGGGTGAGGGGGGGGGTATTAATGGTCTTGTAGGGGCGCACCCATGTGTGCGCCCCCTGCGAAAGTGGGGGCAGTAGGTAGGGGCGGGTTTTAAACCCGCCCCTACGAAAAACCAGGCAAAGCCACCCCTCACCCGGTGCCGTCCCCTCACAGGGGAGAGGGGATTTATTTGTTTCGTTTATAATGTATGGATAATCTTTAGGTAAAAGGAGTAGGGCCATGGCGCAAAAACCCTGGGACGGACGGTTTACCGGGGAAACCGGGAAGAGCGTGGAGGATTTCACCAGCTCTCTCAGCTTCGATAAGCGCCTGTATCGCCAGGATATCGCCGGCTCGGTGGCCCATGCCCGGATGCTGGGCCGCCAGGGGATCATCCCCCGGGCCGAGGCCGAGGAGATTGTCCGGGGTCTCAATGAGATCGTGGCCGAGATCGAGGCGGGAGAGTTCCCTTTCGACCCAAGCCAGGAAGATATCCACATGGCCGTCGAGTCCCGGCTGATCGCCAAGCTGGGCGAGGTGGGGGGCAAGCTTCACACCGCCAGGAGCCGCAATGACCAGGTAGCCCTGGACCTGCGCCTCTATCTGGCCTCTGAGGTGGAGAACCTGATCGCCGCCCTGACCGGACTGCGCCGGGCCGGGGTGCGGCTGGCCCGCCGCCACCTGAACCTGATCCTGCCGGGCTACACCCACCTGCAGCGGGCCCAGCCCATCCTTCTGGCCCATCATCTGCTGGCCTACGACGAGATGTGGCGCCGGGACCTGATGCGCCTTTCCGAGGCGCAGGCCCGCATCCGGGTTTCGCCCCTGGGCGCGGCAGCCCTGGCCGGGACCGGCTTCCCCATCGACCCTCAGTTCACTGCGGACCAACTGGGGTTCCCGGAGATCTTTCGCAACAGCCTGGACGCGGTGAGCGACCGGGATTTTATCCTGGAATTCTTATCTCATGCCTCTATAATCATGATTCACCTGAGCCGCCTCTCCGAGGAACTCATCCTCTGGGCCTCCTCGGAGTTCGGCTTCGTGGCGCTGCCGGACGCGTACGCCACCGGCTCCTCCATCATGCCCCAGAAGAAGAACCCCGACGTGCCGGAACTCATCCGGGGCAAGAGCGGCCGGGTGGCCGGACACCTGATGGGCCTGCTCCTGGTCCTCAAGGGCCTGGCTTTGGCCTACAACCGGGACCTCCAGGAGGACAAGGAGGCCGTGTTCGACACCGTGGACACGGTGAAGGCCGCGGTGACCCTCATGACCGGCCTGCTCACGGAACTTACGGTGCGGCCGGAGCGGATGGCCGCCGCCCTTGAGGGTGGTTTCCTCACCGCCACCGACATGGCGGATTACCTGGTCACCAAGGGGGTGCCCTTCCGCAGCGCCCACGCCCAGGTGGGCCGGACGGTGCGCTACGCCGAGAGCCAGGGCCGGGAATTGTGGGAGCTGAGCCTTAAGGAGATTCAGGAATTCGCCCCCCTGGCCCAGGAGGAGCTGTCCGGGTGGCTGACCATCGAGCACGCCGTGTCCCGGCGGCGCTCCCCTGGGGGTACCGCCCCGGAGCGGGTGGCCGAGGCCCTGGCCCGGGCCGAAGCGGAATTGGGAATCAATCTGGATGAGCAAGAGATCTGACAGGCCCAGGCGGGACGCCTGCGCCACCGGAACTTTACCGGAAACCGAAAACCGGAAACCGAAAATCGGAACCGCCGCGGCTGCCGGTTATTTGCTGTTATCTTGCGTCCTTGCCTTGACTATCATGTGCGGAGGTTGCGGCAAGAAGTTGGCGCCCTTCGCGCCGGACCAGCTCGTGCCCCGGCCGGTACGGGAGTTTCGGCTCTCCCAGGAAGGGGACTCCCTGGTCCTGAGCTGGCTGCTGCCGAAGGTCAACCTGTTGGGGCAGCCGCTGACCCAGGTGCAAGGCTGCCGGGTCTATCGCTGCGAGGTCAGCGGGGTGTCGCCGGAGGCCGCCTGCCCCCTCAATTTCGTCCGCTATGCCGACATCGACCTGGCCTATCCCCAGCAGGGCGAGGTGCGGGGGGAGGCCTTCATCTTTCAGGACCGGGAGCTGGTCCCGGACCATCGTTATTTCTATCGGGTGGCGGCCTATGACCAGGACGGCTACCTGGGGAGCTGGTCCCCCACCTTAAGCCGCGTCTGGGGCTGGCTGCCCCGGCCCCCCCTGGACCTGCAGGCAGTCCTGGGAGATCGGGTGGTGGCCCTGCGTTGGAGCCCGGTGAGCCAGCTCACCAACGGCTCGCCGGCCAGGGATCTCACGGGTTATCTCATTTATCGCCGGGAAGGCTCCGGCGCCTGGAGCCAGATTTCGCCCGAGCCCGTCTCCCAAACCGCCTTCCAGGATGTGGCGGTTAAGAACGAGGTGGAATATACTTACAAGGTGCTGGCGGTGCGGCGCCTGGGAGGCGAGTTGCTGGCCTCCGCCGACTCCCCCCTGGTGAGCGCCAGGCCGGAGAAGCTGACGCCGCCGCCACCCCTGTCGGGTCTGCTGGCGGTGCCCACCTCCCAGGGGGTGGAGCTGCGCTGGCAGACCAGCCCCGCCCCGGACGTGGCGGGCTACCGGCTCTACCGCCGTTCCCCGGGGGAGGCCCGGGCCGGCCTTCTCGCTCCGGAGCTTTTGACCAAGCCGTACTTTGTCGATTCCGGGGTGCAGCGGGGGCAGACTTACTATTACTATGTGACCGCGGTGGACAACTCCCCCCGGGCCAACGAAAGCCTGCCTTCCGAAGAGGCGGAGATCACTTATTAACTGTTTTCTGTTTTCTGTTTTTGGAAGAGTTTTAGTCATTGGGCGGGCTGGGCCCGCCAGCCTTTTGGCGGCCAGAGGCCGCCCTATTTGGCTAAATATTGAAGAATTTTCAGAATTAATAAATATGCGAATCAGTTTGCTGAAAGCTGAAAGCTGATAGCCGAGCGCTAAGAGACCGATGCACCATTTCAACTACCAGGCCGGCGAACTCTATTGTGAAAACGTCCCGGTGCGCCTGATCGCCGCCCGGGTGGGAACCCCCTTTTATCTTTACAGCGCCGCCACCCTGGAGCACCACTTCCGGGTGTTCCAAGCCGCCTTCCAGGGCTTCCCCCATATCGTCTGCTTCGCGGTGAAGGCCAACGCCAACCTGGCCATCTTGAGGCTGCTGGCCCGCCAGGGATGCGGGGCGGACATCGTCTCCGGCGGGGAACTTCGCCGGGCCCTGGCGGCCGGGGTGGAGCCGGGGCGCATCGTCTATTCCGGGGTGGGCAAGCGCCCCGAGGAGATCCGGGCGGCCCTGAAGGCCGGCATCCTGTTGTTCAACATGGAATCCTCCCAGGAGCTGGAGGAGATCAATCGCATCGCCGGTCTCGTCAAGAAGAAGGCCCCGGTGGCCCTTAGGATCAACCCGGACATCGACCCCTGCACCCACCCCTATATCTCCACCGGGCTCAAGGAGAACAAGTTCGGCATCAATATCGAGCGGGCCCTGGAGGACTACCGCCGGGCCATGGAGCTGCCGCATCTGGAGGTGCTGGGGGTGGCCTGCCACATCGGCTCCCAGATCACCCGGGTGGCCCCCTTCGTGGAGGCCCTGGAGCGCCTCAAGGACCTGGTGGGCCGCCTCCGGGCCCAGGGCATCGCCATCCGTTACCTGGATCTGGGCGGCGGCCTGGGAATCCGCTACGACCAGGAAGAGCCCCCGGAACCCCACGAGTATGGCGGCAAACTGGTGGAGAGGCTGAAGGGGCTTCACGTCACCCTGATCCTGGAGCCCGGCCGGGTGCTGGTGGGCAACGCCGGCATCCTGGTGACCAAGGTGCTCTATACCAAGGAGAGCGAAGCCAGGCATTTCATCATCGTGGACGCGGGCATGAACGACCTGGCCCGGCCCAGCCTCTACGGCTCTTTCCATGCGGTCTGCCCGGTGGCGCAAGGCTCCCGGGCCATGCATACCGCCTCCCTGGTGGGGCCCATCTGCGAGTCCGGGGATTTCCTGGCCAAGGACCGCGAGCTGCCGGACTTCCAGCCCGGGGAGCTGGCGGCGGTGATGAGCGCCGGCGCCTATGGCTTTTCCATGAGTTCCAACTACAACGCCCGGCCCCGGGTTCCGGAAATCTTGGTGCAGGATGGCGAATTTTATGTTATCAGGAAACGGGAGACTTATCGGCAGCTTACCTGGGGCGAGTCCATCCCGGAGTTTTTGAAATAGTGGGTAAAAGTCATTCATCCTGTCATCCTGAGGGAGCGTCTATTTCCCAGGAAACCGAATCGCCAGAAAATCCCCCTAAATCCCCCTTTTGCAAAGGGGGACTTAAAGTACGCATCCCGGTATTCCCCCCTTGGTAAAAGGGGGGTAGGGGGGGATTTTAGGTTACAGGACTATGGGCGTGGAAAACCGGCAGCATATCCATTTTTATAAAATGCACGGCGGGGGCAACGACTTCGTCCTCATCGACCACCGGGCCGGGTTTATTCCCGAGGCGGAACAGCCCGCCCTGGCTCGCCGGCTCTGCCACCGCCAGCTGGGGGTGGGGGCCGATGGCCTCATCCTCATTGAGGCATCAAGAGCGGCCAACTTCCGCTGGCGTTTCTACAACGCCGACGGCTCCGAGCCGGAGATGTGCGGCAACGGCGGGCGCTGCGCGGCGCGCTTTGCGGTGCTCTTAGGCATCGCCCCGGAAACCCTGTCCTTTGAGACCCTCTCCGGGGTCATCCACGCCGAGGTCCGGGGCCGCCGGGTCAAGCTGGCCCTGACCGGGGTGGGGGACTTCCGGCTCAACCAGACCATCCCCCTGGAGGAGGCCGACGTCATCGGCCATTTTGTGCGGGTGGGGGTGCCCCACCTGGTGGTGCCGGTGGACGACCTGGAGGCAGCCGCGGTGACCGAGTGGGGCCGGCTGCTCCGCTTCCATCCGATGTTTCAGCCCGCGGGCACCAACGTCTCGTTTGTCCGCTTCACGGGGCCCCAGAACCTCTCCATCCGCACCTACGAGCGCGGGGTGGAAGACGAAACCCTGGCCTGCGGCACCGGTTCGGTGGCCGCCGCCCTGGTGGGGGCCTGCCTGGGGCGGCTGACTTCGCCGGTTGCAGTCCTGACCCGGGGCGGGGAAATTCTCAATGTGTTCTTTCACTCCCAATCCGGGGCTTGCCGCGAGGTTTACCTGGAAGGCGACGCCCTGGTGGTTTATCAGGGCGAACTCTGGTTAGAGGAACTCAAGTAAGGAGGTTCTACATGCTTAAAGGAGCCATCACCGCCCTCGTCACCCCTTTCAAGAATGGCCGGATCGATGAAGAGGCCTACCGGGCCCTGATCGAGCGCCAGATCGGCGCCGGGATCCATGGACTCGTCCCCTGCGGCACCACCGGCGAGTCTCCCACCCTTTCCCATGCCGAACACAAGCAGGTCGTTTCGATCTGTATCGACCAGGTGAAAAAACGGGTCCCGGTGGTCGCCGGCGCCGGCTCCAACAGCACCGCCGAGTCCCTGGAACTGACCCAGCACGTCCAGGACGCCGGCGCCGATTTTGCCCTGATCATCACCCCGTATTATAACAAACCGACTCAGGAAGGCCTGTACCAGCATTATAAAACCATCGCCTCTAAGACCAGGATTCCCATCGTGGTTTACAACGTGCCGGGCCGCACCAGCCTCAACCTGCTGCCGGAGACCATGGCCCGGCTCTCCGAGCTCCCGAATATCGTGGGCCTCAAAGACGCCACCGGGGACTTGAAACAGGGCGCCAAGACCCTGGAGCTGTGCGGCGATAAAATCACGGTGCTCTCCGGCGATGACTTCACCACGCTTCCCCTGCTGGCCATCGGCGGCCAGGGGGTGATCTCGGTGGTTTCCAACGCGGCCCCCGGGGATATGGCCGGGATGTGCAACGCCTTCTTTAAAGGCGACCTGTCCGCCGCCCGCAAACTCCACTTCAAGATGTGGCCGCTGATGGAAGCCATGTTTTACGAGACCAGCCCCACGCCGGTGAAGACCGCCCTGAAGATGATGGGCCAGATCACTGGCGAGGTGCGGCAGCCCCTGTGCCCGCTTTCCCAGGCCAACGAGGCCAGGCTGCGCCAGGTGATGCAGGATTATGGGCTAATTAAATAGTCGTATGGATTAATTAAATAGTGGTTTGGGGATTGGGGGGAGGGCAGGAAAGTGAGCAGTAAGCAGTAAGCCGTTATCTTTTCCTGCTCACTGCTCGCGGCTCACTGCTCACTGTTAACGATTCAGCCCTTCCTCAACCCGTTGGAGGTTAGTATGATCAAGGCCATCGTTTCCGGCGCCGCGGGACGCATGGGCGGCCGGATCATTCACCTGTTGGAGGCGGAGGCGGGGATCACCCTGGCCGGCGCCTGCGAGCAGCCGGATCAGGCCGCGGTGGGCAAAGACGTGGGCGAGGTGGTGGGCTTGCCGCCCAAGGGCCTCCGGGTGGCGGGCTCCCTGGCCGAAGTCCTCCCGCAGGGGGATCTGGTCATCGAGTTCACCCACCCCGAGCCGTCGCTCCATCATCTGCGGGAGGTGGCGGCTGCCGGCAAGGCCATGGTCCTGGGAACCACCGGGTTTTCCCCGGCCCAGGTGGCCGAGATCCACGCCCTGGGGGCCCGGACCCGTCTGGTGTTCGCCCCCAACATGAGCGTCGGGGTGAACCTGATGTTCAAGGTGGTGGCCGACGTTGCCCGGGTGCTGGCGGAGGGCTACGACGTGGAGATCGTCGAGGCCCACCACCGCCTGAAAAAGGACGCGCCCAGCGGCACCGCCCTGAAGCTGGCCCAGGTCATCGCCCATGCCCTGGACCGGGACCTGGATAAGGTCGGGGTCTATGCCCGCCACGGCATCATCGGCGAACGCCGTCCGGAGGAGATCGGCATCCAGACCGTACGGGCCGGGGATATCGTCGGGGAACACACCGTGCTCTTCGGGGGCATTGGCGAGAGGTTGGAGATCACCCACCGGGCCCACAGCCGGGACAACTTCGCCCGGGGGGCGCTCCGGGCCGCCCACTGGGTGGTGGCCCAGCCGCCGGCCTGCTACGACATGCAAGACGTCTTGGGGTTGAAGTGATTAAGGCAATGGCTAGCTGTCAATCTCTCTGGCGCTCCCATTAATAAATAATCTTTAAAGGGGTTCAAAACAACATGCGCATCGTACGCTTTGAGTTGCAGGGCCGGACGGGGTACGGCATCATTGAAGGCGAAAAGATTTCGGTCTTGTGGGGCGCCCCCTATGATGGCGGTTGGGCCAAGACCACCGGGGAGGTGCTCTCCCTGCCGGAGGTGACGCTGCTGGCGCCCTGCGAACCCAGCAAGATCGTGGCCGTGGGGATCAACTACCGGGACCACTCCGCGGAGACCGGCTACGCCGTGCCCCCCGAACCGCTGCTGTTTATGAAGCCCAGCACTGCGGTGATCGGGCCGGACGCGGAAATCGTCTATCCCGAGATGAGCCAGCGGGTCGATTACGAGGCGGAGCTGGCGGTGGTCATCGGCAAGACCGCCCACCACGTCCGGGAGCAGGACTTCCGGGAGTACGTGCTGGGTTATACCTGCTGCAACGACGTCACCGCCCGGGATTTGCAAAGGAAAGACGGCCAGTTCACCCGCTCCAAGGGGTTCGATACCTTCGCCCCCCTGGGGCCCTGGATCGAAACGGAGATCAAGGACCCGGATAAGCTGACGGTGGAATCCTACCTGAACGGGGAGCGCCGCCAGCACGGGAACACCGGCGACATGGTCTTCGGGGTGGCCACCCTGGTCTCCTACATCTCCCGGATCATGACGCTGCTGCCGGGCGACGTGATCGCCACCGGCACCCCCGCGGGCATCGGCCCCATGCAGCCCGGCGACGTGGTGGAGGTGAAGATAGAAGGCATCGGCACCTTGCGCAACCGTCTGGTATCATAAATTAATAATTGCAACGACATTACAAAAAGGGGTTTTTCCCCCCCCCTTTGAAAAAGGGGGGTAGGGGGGATTTAAAAGAACCTCCTGAAATCCCCCTAAATCCCCCTTTTCCAAAGGGGGACTTGAATACCCTTGGGACTCAGGTTTTTTTACAGAAAGTGGTGGGCAGTGCCCACCCTACATAAGTATTTGATTTAATCTCATCCTATTTACCAAGTGGAACAATAGCGGCCAGGAGGAAAGTGGAGTAGATGACCGATTTTTTCAAAGCGGCGGCCCGCCTGAACCTGATCCCGCCTTATCTCTTCAAGGCGATTGACGACAAGAAGGCCGAGATCAAGGCCCGGGGCGTGGACATCATCGACCTGGGGGTGGGCGATCCGGACCTTCCCACCCCGCGCTTCATCGTGGAAAGGCTGAGGGAGGCGGCCCAGGACCCCGCTACCCACCGCTACCCGGCCTATTCCGGCATGAATCTCTTCCGGGAGGCGGTGGCCCGCTGGTATGGCAACCGGTTCGGGGTGGACCTGGACCCGCAGAGCGAGGTCCTTACCCTCATCGGCTCCAAGGAGGGGATTGCCCATTTACCCTTGGGGATCAACGACCCTGGAGACCTCAACCTGATGACCACCCCGGCCTATCCGGTGTACCAGATAGGCACCCTGTTGGCCGGGGGGTCTTGCCATTTCCTGCCCCTGACCCGGGAAAACGGCTTCCTGCCGGACCTTAACGCCATCCCGCCCCAGGTGGCCCGGGACGCCAAGGCGTTTTTCTTCAACTACCCCAATAACCCCACGGCCGCGGTGGCGGACCTCGATTTCTTCGCCAGGGTGGCGGCCTTCTGCCGGGAGCATCGGATCATTGCGGTACATGACGCGGCCTACACCGAACTCGCCTTCGACGGTTTTAAGCCCCCCAGTTTTTTAGAGGCGCCCGGGGCCAGGGACGTGGGCATCGAGTTCCATTCCCTCTCCAAGACCTACAACATGACCGGCTGGCGCCTGGGCATGGCGGTGGGCTCGGCCGCGGTGCTGGCGGCCCTGGGCAAGGTCAAGAGCAACATCGACTCCGGGGTCTTCGACGCCATTCAGTGGGCGGGCATTGCCGCCCTCGATTCGGACCAAAGCTGCGTCCGGGAAAACTGCGCCATCCTCCAGGAGCGCCGGGACCTCCTGGTGGGAGGCCTGAAAAAGCTGGGCTACGACCTGGATCCCCCCAAGGCCACCTTCTACGTCTGGCTGCCGGCGCCGCCGGGCCTGACCTCACTGGAGTTCACCACCCACCTGCTGGAGAGAACGGGCATCGTCACCATCCCGGGCCACGGCCTGGGCGCCCCCGGCGAGGGTTACGTGCGGCTGGCCCTGACCGTTCCCAAGGAGCGCCTCGAAGAAGCCCTGGCGCGGCTCAAGAAGATCGGTTAAGGAAAGAAAGCTCTTGACGGAGGAACCGGCGCCCTGGCCGCCGTCCGGCGGGGGCGCGGCTTCCCATCATAGACGGCGCTTGAGAAGCGCCCTTAGTATTTTGCGAGATATTATCCGGATTCAATGAGCAGAGACCCCTCCAGGAAGACCTGGTTTGAGCGCCATTCCCGCAAGGTGATCTTTCTCGTGGTCTTACTGGCCGTCTGCGGCCTGGGGCTGCTGACCGAAAAGATCCTGGCCTTCAGGGCCGGCCCGTTTTCACATCCCCTGGGGGTGAAACGATTTATCAAGTTGCGGGAATTTGAGCCGGGTTACGCCGAGGTGCTCCTCCCCAGCCCCCAGGCCATGACCCAATCCGACACCCTGGTGCGGCGGCCTTATGTCATCCGGGTGGATGAAGACGGCTTCATCATGCCTGCCAGGGTTCATGAGCACCCGGACCTGACCCTGGTTTTTTTGGGGGGCTCCACCACCGAAGACATCTATGACGATGAGAACAACCGTTTCCCTTATCTGGTCGGCCGCTTGCTGGAAGGGAGCACCGGGCTCCGGGTGAATTCCTACAATGCCGCCAAGAGCGGCAACGATTCCCTGCACTCCCTGGACGTCCTCCTGAACAAGGTGCTGCCTCTCAAACCCGATCTGGTGGTGATGATGCATAATATCAATGACCTGAGCATCCTGCTCCTGGAAAAGAGCTACTGGAACAAGAACCCGTACAGGTCGCCCCTTATCGAGGAAAAGCCCGATTGGCGGACGGTGGGCAAGAATCTGCAGACAACCTTCCAGTTGGCCCGGGACCTGGTGATCCCCAATCTCTACGCCGCCTTGCATCGCTTGCTGCATGCCCAGGGCCAATCCCAGACCGATGAATTCCAGGCGGTCCGGGGCCAAAAAATCGAGGTGGATCAAGACGTTCTGGTGCGGGAATTCACATACAACCTCCAGACCTTCATCAATATCTGCCGGGCCCGGGGGATAACCCCAGTTCTGATGACCATGCCCAGCCGCCTGAAGGAGGATCCCGACCCGTTGATCCGCAGGCTGATGCAGCGCCTGGAGGAACAGAACGGCATAACTTACCGGGATTTCAAGGGGGCCTTCGACCGTTTCAACCAGACCATCCGGGAGGTGGCGGGCCAAAACCGGGTGGACCTGGTGGATCTGGCCCAGGAAATCCCCCAGGAAAAAGAATACATGTCGGACGTGGTCCATTTCAACCCGGCGGGTTCCCGGCTGGTGGCCCAAAAGATCGCCGCCGGCCTGTCGCCGCTGCTGGCGTCTATTCAGAAAAGGCCGGCAGGCCGCTAAGCGCAGGGTGATCCAGTGGTGTCCGGCAAGGTTTTTGCAATTAGGCAGGCAGTGGAAAATGTTTTTGACTCGGGAATGGACCTTAGCTAATTATTTGAAGGAATCTAAGAACCTTTCCCTGCTATCCTCGGCCAGGGACGACCCGATCACAGGCTGGAAGCCTGTGCCACTGTCGCCCCTACATATCCAATAGAATTTACAAACTAGTTCCCTCTCCCCCTTTGGGGGTGAGGGGGGTTTGAGTGGTCTTGTAGGGGCGCACCCATGTGTGCGCCCCCTATGAAAGTGTGGGCAGTGTAGGGGCGGGTTTTAAACCCGTCCCTACAGGGCGGACACCTGGGTCCGCCCCTACGAAAAACCATGCGAAGCCACCCCTCACCCCAACCCTCTCCCCTCGAAGGGGAGAGGGGGTTTAGTGGCATCGATAAAATATGTTGATATCGCTGAAAATAAAATGGCATAGGGTCTAACTGCGAGTTAATGTAATCTTCTCCATGCAATTTTGTTGCCGGACACTACTGAGGCGATCCCCTTGTCATGTTTCAGATTTTGGTCTAATAAATAAGGCGGTGAGCTAATGTCCCTGGGATTTGCCGCCATCACCGAGGCCAAGCCGGTCATCGCCTTTATCGGCCTGGGGTCCAACCTGGAGGATCCTGCGGCCCAGGTGCGCCGGGCTCTGACGGGGCTGGCCGCCCTTGACGAGGTGGAGCTGGTGCGGGTCTCGGGCTTTTATCTGGCCCCGCCCCTGGGGCCGGAGAATCAGCCCTGGTATGTAAACGCGGTGGCCCAGGTGCGCACCCGCTTGACTGCAGAGGAACTCCTGCGGGTCCTGGCCCGGCTGGAAGCCGCCCTGGGCCGGGTCCGGGGAGAGCGCTGGGGACCGCGGCTGATTGACCTGGACCTGCTGCTGTACGACGGCGAGATCTCCTGCACTCCGGAGCTGGTCCTGCCCCATCCGGAGATGCACCGGCGGGTCTTTGTCCTGGTGCCCCTCGCCGAGATCGCCCCGGACGCCTGGCACCCGGGGCTCCAGAAGAGCGCCGCCCGGCTCCTGGCGGAGCTTGCGCCTGCGGCGCGGCAGGCGGTAAAACCCATTGCGTTTGAGGATAGGAGGCCATGCCCCGTCTATTAAGTGGTTTAATCCTGGGCTATCTGGTTTACTGGGTTGTTCGTAAAGTGGCCCAATCCCTGGGCCTGTGGCCCCAGGCGCAACGGCCGGTGGCCAAGAGAGAGGAACCGGATGTGCTGGTCCAGGACCCGGTCTGCCAGACTTTCATCCCCCGCAGGGAGGCTTTGAAGGCGGAAAAGGACGGGAAAGTCTATTTTTTCTGTTCCGAGGGCTGTTTAAAGCGTTTCCAACGTAGTGGCAGGGATTAACTTTTATGATATGTTAAAAAGTCATCATGAAATTCTTCATCGACACCGCTGACCTGGAAGAGATTCGCGAGGCCCACGCCCTGGGACTGGTGGACGGGGTAACCACCAACCCCAGCTTATGCGCCCAGGCCGGGATCAAAACCGATAAACAGTTTGAAAAACTCATCAGCCAAATCTGCGAATTGGTCCAGGGGCCGGTGAGCGCCGAAGTGACGGCCACTGATGAAGCGGGCATGCTCCGGCAAGCCCGTCACCTGGCCAAGATCCACCAATGGGTGGCGGTGAAGATCCCCATGACCGCCGACGGCCTCAAGGCCACCCGCCTCCTGGCGGCTGAGGGCGTCAGGGTCAACGTCACCCTGATCTTCCAGCCCCTCCAGGCCATGCTGGCCGCCAAGGCGGGAGCCGCCTATGTCAGTCCCTTCATCGGCCGTCTGGATGACATCGGCCACCGGGGCATGGAAATCGTGGAGCAGACCGTAACCATCTTCGAAAATTACGGGTTCGACACCGAGATCATCGTGGCCTCGGTGCGCCATCCCCTGCACGTCCTGGAAGGCGCCCTGGCAGGCGCCGATATCGCCACCATCCCTTTCGGGGTGCTGATGCGTCTGCTGAAACACCCCTTGACGGATGCGGGATTGAAAAAGTTCCTGGAGGATTGGGAAAAGGATAGCAAGTCCTGAGCCCCTTGGCTCGCGGGAAGAACCCTTTTGCAGGGCCGCACCAATATGGTGACCGGCCGGAAATATATGCGGGCGCGCCCTGAGGTGCGCCCCATCACGCTTATTTGAGATGAACCAGTCAGAGACCAACATTTGGAGCACCCCCAACCTGCTCACCGGCACGCGCATTGCCGTGATCCCATTGGTGGTGGTCCTTTTGCTGTTCCCGGGGCGGCTGCCCAGCTTCCTGGCGGGCTTCTGTTTTCTACTGGCCGGGGCCACCGATTTTCTGGATGGCTACCTGGCCCGGCGCCATTCCCAGGTGAGCCGTTTCGGCAAATTCCTGGACCCGCTGGCGGACAAGCTGCTGGTCTCCGCGGCCCTCATCATGCTCATTCCTCTGGGCCGGGTGCCGGCCTGGATAGCCTTTCTCATCGTGGGCCGGGAGCTGACGGTCACGGGGTTAAGGGGTCTGGCCGCCGCCGAGGGCATCATCCTGGCCGCGGATCGCTGGGGCAAGACCAAAACCGCCCTGCAAATGGCGGCCTTAACCGCGCTCATATTCCACTACCCCTTTCTGTCCATCAACTTCCAATCACTGGGCCTGATCCTGCTTTGGATGGCCCTTATCGTCACCCTGGTTTCCGGAATCAGCTATTTCCTGGCCTTCTTCGGTCAACAACTGGAAGGCCGCCATCCTGACAACGAAGGCTCTTGAGGAGCACCTTAACGGAGGACGACATTGGCCAGACATCTTTCCGCCCTGAAACGGGCCCGACAGAATGAAAAACGGCGGCTGCGCAACCAGGGCCGCAAGACCCGGGTGAAACACGTGGTGCGGGAGGTGCGCGCTGCGGCGGCTCAAAAAAATCTGGAAGCCGCGGAGGCCGCCCTGAAAATGGCCGTGCCCACCATCGCCAGGGTGGCCGGCAAGGGCGGCCTCCATTGGCGCAGCGCCGCCCGCAAGATCTCCCGCCTCACCCGGATGGTCCAGGGCCTGCAAGGCGCCTAAGAAAGTTCAAGGTTCAAAGTTCAAAGTTCAAAGTCAAAAGCCGGCTTTAACCTTGAACTTTGAACCTTGAACTCCTTCTCACCCCGGACCCATCTTCAACAAGGCCCACTCCAGCCACAGCCGCGGCGGGCCGCCGCTGGTCTTCAGTTGCCAGTCGATCTGATTCAAGAGAGATAGATGGGAGCGCAGGGCCGCCTCCGAAAAGCGGGTGGCTTGCTGCGCCAGCTTTTTCAGGGCATTCGGCGGCACGTTTACGTGCCTCTGGTAGGCGGCGGCCGCGGGCCCCCCTTCTTTGAAGGAGAGCAGCAGGCGCAATTGCCGGGCCAGCATCACCAGGATCTTGGGCGGCACCTCTCCCAGGTCCAGAAGCTGGCCCAGGGCGTTCAGGCGCTTGTGGACCCCGGGCTCTCCCAGGGCCTCCACCAGGGCAAAGATATTGTGGGTGCGGCTGTGGGTGGCCAGTTGGTTCACCAGGTTGGGGGTCAGGGACTTTTCGGCGCCGGCGTATAGAGCCAGCTTCTCCAGCTCCTGGATCAGTTCCGCCAGGTTGTCTCCTACGACCTCCACCAGACGCTGGGCCGCAGCCAGGGTCAGGGTCTTCCCCAAACTGGCGGCCTCCCGGGTCAGCCATTGGTAAAGCTCCGCCTCCTTCGGGCGGAAAAACCCGAGAGCCTCCTCCTGCCGCTGCAAGCGCTGCCAGACGGGATTTCTCTCCCAGTCCCTGGACTTGGCTCCCTCGGCCAGGAGCACCACCCAGGCCCGGGGCGCCGGGTGGTCCAGGTAGGCGTTGACGGCCTCCAGGGCCGCGGCGTTGAGAGCCAGCCGGCGTAGCACCAGGAGTTGTCCCGGACCCCACAGGGAGGCTTCCCGGGATTCGGCCAGGAACTCAGGCAGCCCATATTTCTTCCCAACTCTCTTTGGGGTATGGGAGAATGCCGCTGGGGTTTCGGGCAACTCGGGCAGCTCCACCTCCTGAACCTCCTGGGCATCCCGCAACACCCGCACCGGAGCCTCGCCCCAGCGGTCCTGGAGGCCCTCCTGCAGCCGTTCCAGGGCCCGGAGCATGAGGAACTCCTCATTCCCATAAAACAGGTAGAGGGGCTTAATGGACTGGTGCTTCAGGTGGCGTTCCAATGATGGATGTGACATGGGCTAACATCCAGGGTGGGCACTGCCCACCATTAAACGAAAACCATTGATCCCCGGCGGCCGGCGCCCACTATAGGCAACGGCTTCTAACCCACTCCTAAAGCACCAACAACACCTTGTTCAGGACCCGCTGGGCCATGTTGGCCGCGGCCCGGCGCAGGCCCTCGGCCTTGGTGACCTCCCCGGCCTGGTAGCTGGGGTCCACCACGTAGTCCGACTCCAGTATCTGGGTATCTTTCCAGAGCACCTTGCCGTTGTCCCGCTGCTTCAGGGTCAGCTCCACCCGCACTATCACCCGCCGCACCGTGGACAGGGTGACGCTGGAATAGGCAACCGACATGTTGTCCACCGACTGGACCTTGCCGTCCAGGACCAGGTCGGCCTGATCCTCATAGGGGGTAACCTTGACCGCCCGGGTCTCGGAAAAGGTGCGGATCAGGGCGTTGGCCATTATGGCTTCCAGTCCCACCTCGGTGGAGCGGTTGGTAAACAAGGGCACGGCCAGGGTGCGGGTGACGCCGCCCATGGGTTCGGCCCCCAGGGGATGATAACCGCAGCCGCTGAGGAGCAGCAACGGCAGCAGGAGAAGAAGCCAACCGCGACCCGTTTTCATTGAGGAATCCTCAGGTGACGATATTGATCAGGACGATTCGGTTCAGTTTATCTTTAACCGGCACCACCCGCCGCGGGGCCGGGCCCTGCAGCCATTTCTGGATGGCGGGGTCAGCCAGGGCCATATCGGTGATCTCTGCCGGGGTGGCCGTGACCGGGGCCACCAGCCGGCTTCTCACCTTGCCGTTGACCTGGACCACCAGGGTGCAGGCGCACTCCTCCAGGGCCCCCGCCTGGGCCTCCGGCCAGCAGCATTGTTGCAGGGAAGTCTGGTGTCCCAGGGCCTGCCACAGCTCCTCAGCCAGGTGGGGCACCATGGGATTGAGCAGCAAAATGATGGCCTCCACTGCCTCCCGGAATACTTCCCGGGCCGCAGTATCCCGGGGCAGGTTCTCGGCCGCCAGGTAAAAGGCGTTGATCAGCTCCATCACCGCGGCGATGGCGGTGTTGAAGTGGAAGGAGTCTTCGATGTCGTCGCTGACCTTCTTGATGGTGCGGTGCACCATGCGGCGAAATTCCTGCAAGTCCGGGGAGAGCCCGCGGCCATCGCCGGCGTAGGCGGCAACCTGGCTTAATTCCGGCAACAGCGAGTTTACCAGGTTCCAGAGACGGTGCAGGAAGCGGTGGCAGCCGGCCACTCCCTGGTCGCTCCACTCCAGGTCTCTTTCCGGAGGCGCGGCGAACAGCAGGAACAGGCGGGTGGTGTCGGTGCCGTATTCCTGGATCAGGTACTCCGGGTCCACCACGTTGCCCTTGGATTTGGCCATCTTGGCCCCGTCTTTGAGGACCATTCCCTGGGTGAGGAGGCGCTGGAAGGGTTCGTCGATCTTAACCAGCCCCAGGTCTCGCAGGACCTTGGTGAAGAAGCGGGCATAGAGCAGGTGCAGCACCGCGTGTTCGATGCCGCCGATGTATTGATCCACCGGCAGCCAATATCCCACCCGGGCCTTGTCCAGGATGCCTTCCCGATAGTCGGGGCAGGCGTAGCGCAGGAAATACCAGGAGGACTCCACAAAGGTGTCCATGGTGTCCACTTCCCGGCGGGCCGGACCGCCGCAGCCGGGGCAGGAGACCTCGTAGAAGGCGGGTACTTGGGCCAGGGGCGAGCCCCCCTCCCCCGTGATCCGGACGTTAAGCGGCAGGACCACGGGCAGCTCGTCCGCCGGTACCGGCACCATCCCGCATTTTTCACAATAAATAATGGGAATGGGCGCTCCCCAGTAGCGCTGCCGGGAGATCAGCCAATCCCGGAGGCGGAAGTGCACCGCCGGTTTTCCCAGGCCCTGGCCTTCCAGGAAGGCGGCGATGGCTTCCCGGGCTGCGGCGCTGGCCAGGCCGCTAAAATCCCCGGAGTTCGTAAGGACGCCGTCCTCTTCATAGGCCGCGGGCAAATCTGCGGGCAGCGGCGGCAATTCGGCAGGGGGCGGCTCGACCACCACCCGGATGGGAAGCTGGTATTTCCGGGCGAACTCGAAATCCCGCTGGTCGTGGGCCGGCACCGCCATCACCGCGCCGGTGCCGTAGCCCATCAGGACGAAGTTGGCCACGTAAATGGGCATCTTCCCGCCGGTGACCGGGTTCAGGCAGTAGCGCCCGGTGAAGACCCCTTCCTTGGTGATCTCTTCCAGGGCCCCGCGGCTGCGATTCTGGGCAGACCAAAAATCGACGAAGGCGCGCACCTCCGCCTCCTGGGCGGCGCCCCGGGCCAGTTCCAGGGCCAGGGGGTGCTCCGGGGCCAGGCTCATGAAGGTGGCGCCGAACAGGGTGTCGGCCCGGGTGGTGAAGACCTTGATGGGTTCGCCCCCGCCCTCCAGGGGGAATTGGATCTCCGCCCCAATAGATTTGCCGATCCAGTTGCGCTGCATGGTGGCCACCCGCTCCGGCCAGTCATGGAGCTGATCCAGGTCGGCCAGCAGCTCCTCGGCGTAGGCGGTGATCTTAAAGAACCATTGGTCCAGCTCCTTCAAGTGCACCGGGGAGTCGCAACGCCAGCAGAGGCCGTTTTCCACCTGCTCATTGGCCAGCACCGTGGCGCACTTGGGGCACCAGTTGACCGGGGCCTGCCGTTTGTAGGCCAGCCCCCTCCGGTACATCTCGATGAAGACCAACTGCTCCCAGCGATAATATTCGGGGTCGCAGGTGGCCAGTTCCCGGGGCCAATCATAACTATAGCCCAGGGCCTGGAGCTGGCCGCGCATATAGGCGATATTCTCCGAGGTCCACGTGGCCGGGTGGAGCCCCCGGGCCAGGGCGGCGTTTTCCGCCGGCAGGCCGAAGGCGTCCCAGCCCATGGGGTGCAGCACGTTGAACCCCCGCATCCTTTTGTAGCGGGCCACCACGTCGCCGATGGTGTAGTTGCGCACGTGCCCCATGTGGATGCGCCCGGACGGGTAGGGAAACATCTCCAGGACGTAATATTTGGGGCGGCCGGGGTCCTCCCGGGCCTCATAGAGCCGCTGCGCCTGCCAAATCTCCTGCCATTTGGCCTCCAGGCGGCGGGGTTGATAACGGGGCGGCATGGGCGCTCCTGCTCATGTTGGTTATCTTGATAAATTACCATAGACCGGGCGGCGCCACAAATGATAAAGGAGGCGATCGGCCCCGGAACCATTTCACCCTTGTATTTTCCCGGATTTTTGATTAACTTCTCACCATGGCGGCCCAGCCTGGCCTCAGCGTCATCATTCCCACCTACAACCGGGCGGCCCTGGTGCCAGAGGCGATGGCCTCGGTGCTGGCCCAGACCTGGCGGGATTTTGAAGTCCTGGTGGTGGATGACGCCTCCACGGACGGCACCGCGGAGGCCCTGGCCGCTTTTGGGTCCCGGATCAGATTGCTGCGCAATACTTCCCGCCTCGGGGTGGCGGCAGCCAGGAATCTCGGCATCTCCGGGGCACGGGGGCAGTGGCTGGCCTTCCTCGACTCCGACGACCTGTGGCGGCCGGAAAAGCTGGCCCGGCAGATGGTTTACCTGGCAGGGCATCCGGAGCTCCTCCTCTGCCAAACCGAGGAGACCTGGGAGCGGCGGGGGCTTAAGGTCAATCAACCCCTGAGCCATCGCAAAATCGGGGGCTGGATCTTTTTCCCGTCCCTGGCGCGCTGCCTGGTGAGCCCCTCGGCGGTGGTCCTCAACCGGACGGTTATTCAGAAACACGGCGGCTTCGATGAGAATCTCCCCGCCGCCGAAGACTACGACCTCTGGTTGCGCCTCAGTTGGCGCTACCAGATCGGCCTGCTGCCGGAGGCCCTGGTCATCAAGAGGGGCGGCCGCGACGACCAGCTCTCCGCCCAATGGGGCCTGGACCGGTTTCGCATCCAGGCCCTCCTCAAACTCCTGGATGATCCGGAGTTGCCGGCCCCGGAGGCCCAGGCGGCCCGGCGGACGCTGGCCCGCAAATGCGCCATCTACGCCCAGGGCTGTGAAAAGCGGGGGAGGCTTACGGAAGCCGGGGTTTACCGGGATTGGGGCAGACAGGCGGACGGCTGGGAGCCGATAAAGATGCCGCAGGGCCTGGCAATCTGCCAATCGCAGACTTGAAGACTCAGATCCCAAGGGAGGTTCCATGGATATCTACGAAGCCATTCACCATCGTCGCAGCCATCGCTTGTACAAACCGGAGCCGCCGTCCCGGCAAGTCCTGGAACGGGTAGTCGAGGCCGCCCTGTGGGCCCCCTCCGGCATTAATCTCCAGGGCTGGGACCTATGCGTGATGGCTGGCCGGGTTCGGGATGAATTCGTGGCCCTGGTGAGCCAGGCCGTCAAGTATCTGCTGCCCGAATTGAAGAAGGCCAACATCCCTGGAATAGACCCGGAACTGGTGATGAAGTTCTTCAAGAACCTGGGGGGCGCCCCGGTGGTCATCGCGGTGACCATCTTCAAGGACCCCCACCCCGGCATGAATATGGCCAACCTCCAGAGCGGCGCCGCCCTCATGCAAACCCTGCTGCTGGCGGCAGAAGCCGAAGGCCTGGGTACCTGCTGGATGACCGGGGCTAATTACCTGGAAGACGAAATCCTGAAATTCCTGGGGAAAACCGAGCGGCAACTGCTGGCCATCACCCCCATCGGCTACCCGGCCAAGGAACCGCCGGCGCCGCCCCGCAAGGATCGGGAAGTCCGCTGGCTGGGGTTTTAGTAGGGGCTGGTAGTCGTTTTCGCAACATAGCGATAGTTAACGAGAGGCCCATGACGGAAGAGAGCAAAAAACCCCTGGTAGAGCAGGTGCGGGCTGCGGGCTGAGCCTCCAAGATACCTCCGGGGGTCCTGGAGGACATCTTAAAGAGCTTGCCTTTTAAGAGCCATGCCGATCTCCTGGTGGGATTGGAGGCGGCGGACGACGCCGGGGTCTATCGTCTGACCCCGGAGCTGGCCCTGATCCAGACGGTAGATTTCTTTACCCCCATCGTCAACGATCCCTATGAGTTCGGGGCCATCGCCGCGGCCAACGCCCTCTCGGACATCTACGCCATGGGGGGCCGGCCTCTGCTGGCCATGAATATCATCTGCTTTCCCCTGAAGAGCGAGTCGCCGGAAACCCTCAAGGCGGTGCTTCGGGGGGGGCTGGACAAGGTGCACGAAGCCGGGGCCCTGCTGGTGGGGGGGCACAGTGTCGAGGACCCGGAGATGAAATACGGCCTGGCGGTCACCGGGCTGGTGCATCCGGAGCGCATCTACACCAAGGGCGGAGCCCGCCCCGGGGACTTGCTGGTGCTCACCAAGCCCCTGGGCACCGGCATCATCGCCACCGCCCTGAAGGCCCGTCTGGCCTCCCCGGAAGCCGAGAAAGCGGCCATCCGGGTGATGGCCGCCCTCAACCGGGCCGCGGCCGAGGCCCTGGAAGGCCTGGAGGTGCACGCGGTCACCGACATCACCGGCTTCGGCCTCCTGGGACACGGCCTGGAGATGGCCCGGGCCTCCCAGGCGGAGTTCACCATTTTTGCCGGCCGGGTGCCGATCCTTTCCTGGGCACGGGAGTACGCCGCCATGGGCCTGGTGCCGGGGGGCAGCCACGCCAACCGCCGCTTCTGCGAAAACCACCTGACCCTCGAGGCCGGGGTGGACCCCTTAATGGCGGATCTCTTGAGCGACGCCCAGACCTCCGGAGGCCTGTTCATTGCGGTGGCACCCCACCACGGCGAGCTGCTGCTGAGCCGGCTTCAGGAGCGGGGGGTGGCGGAGGCGGCCATCGTCGGCGAAGTGAGCGGCCCAGGAGTGGGGCGGATCCGGGTGACGCCTTGAAGTTTCAAATTATCGACAAGCAGATGAGCAATTTTTCCGGGAAGCTCAAAACTGAGGTGGGGCTTCGCGATGATGAAATTGCTAAAGTTGCTACGTTAGTTGCTGCGGAGGTACGTTTTCTAAATCCCAGTACAAAGGCTAAAATCGTCGCCGCAAGTCCGGTTCCCATTGCAAACAGGGTAGATGAACTAAAAGCTTTTCAAGCATGGATGGATTTCGCGTCGACTGTAATATCTAATCCTGCAATCACTAGAGCACAGGTAATTGTTCAGAATTACGTATGCTTTGTATATCTAAGTGAGGCTTGCTTCCTCGCACTCAGAAAGGGGACCCCTCCTGGGTCGCTAACTCGCCGATGCAGCCAGTTTCTTACCGATAATCCAATTCGCGCTTTTAGAAATGCAATTGCGCATTCAAATTGGACATATCGCCCTGATTTTCATGGACTTGTTTTCTGGGCTAAGAAAGGTTCTGTTCCTGATGAACCACTTTCACGTTTTGAGGTGAACCAGGAGGACCTGAATTTCTGGCAAGCTCTGTCCAGGGCTGTCGCTTATTCAGCATATATAAGCTTAATTGATACTAACAAATTATAGGGCGGCCTGTGGCCGCCAAGAAGGCAGGGATTAGGGGTTAGTAATAAGCGCTGGCCCCTGGTCCCTAACCCCTGGCCCCTGGCAGTTCGGCGGGCCCAGCCCGCCCTCTTAAAGACTAGAATTAACAGATGGGAGTGAGCTTGGCGTGAAAGCGGTGGACGAACAACTGGCCCTGATCAAGCAGGGCTGCCAGGAAATCATCCGGGAAGAGGACCTTAAGGCCCGGTTGCAGGAGGCCATCGCCACCGGTAAGCCCTTGCGGATCAAGGCCGGGTTTGATCCCACCGCCCCGGACCTGCACCTGGGGCACACGGTGCTCATCCAGAAGCTCAAGCATTTCCAGGACCTGGGCCACCAGGTGATCTTCCTCATCGGCGATTTCACCGGACTCATCGGCGATCCCTCGGGCAAGAGCGAAACCCGGCCGCCCCTTACGGAAGCAGAGGTCAAGGCCAACGCCGCCACCTACGAGCGCCAGATCTTTAAGATCCTGGACCGGGATAAAACCCTTATCGACTTCAACAGCCGCTGGATGAAGCAAATGTCCGCCCAGGACCTGATCAAGCTGGCGGCCCGCCACACCGTGGCCCGCATGCTGGAGCGGGAGGATTTCCATAAGCGTTACCATTCCCAGACTCCCATCAGCATCCACGAGTTTCTCTATCCCCTGATCCAGGGCTATGACTCGGTGGCCCTTAAGGCCGACGTGGAGTTGGGCGGCACCGACCAGACCTTCAACCTCCTGGTGGGCCGGGACTTGCAGCGGGAATACGGCCAGCAGCCCCAGGTGGTGATCACCCTGCCCCTGCTGGAAGGGCTGGACGGGGTGCAGAAGATGAGCAAGTCCCTGGGGAACTACGTGGGGATCGACGAAGCCCCGGGAGTCATGTTCGGCAAGATCATGTCCATTTCTGACCCCCTGATGCTGCGCTATTTTGAACTCCTCACCGACATCGCCCCGGGAGACCTGGCCCGCCTCCAGGAGGATCTGGCCCAGGGGGGCAGGCACCCCCGCCAGGTGAAGGAGGAGCTGGCGCTGGAACTGGTAGCCCGCTATCACGGCAAGGAGGCCGCGCTCGAGGCGGCCCGCCAGTTCGCCCGCATCTTCCGGGACAAGGGCCTGCCGGAGGAGATTGAGGAGGTGGAGCTGTTGGCTGCCGGCTCGAAGCTGTGGCTTCCCAAGGCCATGGTGGACGCGGGCCTGGCTGGCGGCACCTCGCAGGCCCGGCGCCTGATCACTCAGGGCGGGGTCCAGGTGGATGGAGAAAAGGTTACCGATGTCAACCTGGAGCTGACTGCCGGGAAATCCTATCTTCTCAAGGTGGGCAAAAGGCGGTTCAAGAGGGTTACCCTTTCAGCATGATCATAGAAAGGTCTTAGAGGAATCAGAAGACTATGAATGGAATCCGCAAAATCGTCCTGGCCTATTCCGGCGGCCTGGACACCTCGGTAATCCTCAGGTGGCTGAAGGAAACCTATCAGTGCCCGGTGGTGGCCTTCTGCGCCGACATCGGCCAGGGAGAAGAAGTGGACGCAGTGGCGGCCAAGGCCCGGGCTACCGGCGCCGACCAGGTCTTCATCGAGGACCTGAAGGAAGAGTTTGTCCGGGATTTCGTCTGGCCCATGTTCCGGGGCAACGCCCTCTATGAAGGGGCCTATCTGCTGGGCACCTCCATCGCCCGGCCCCTGATCGCCAAGGCCCAGGTGGAGGTGGCCAAAAAGACCGGGGCGGACGCGGTGAGCCACGGAGCCACCGGCAAGGGCAACGACCAGGTGCGCTTCGAGCTCACCTACCAGGCCCTGGCCCCGGATCTCACGATCATCGTCCCCTGGCGGGAGTGGGACCTCCAGGGCCGGGCCGATTGCGTGGCCTACGCCCAAAAGCACGGCATCCCGGTGCCGGTGACCCCGGAGAAACCTTACTCCAGCGACCGCAACCTCCTGCATATCAGCTTCGAGGGCGGTATCCTGGAGGACCCCTGGGCCGAGCCCCCGGCGGAGATGTTCCTGCTCAGCAAATCCCCCCAGGAGGCCCCGGATAAGCCGCAATATGTGGAGATCGACTTTGAGGCCGGCGACCCGGCGGCGGTGGACGGAGAGCGCCTCAGCCCGGCGGTTCTACTGGCCCGCCTCAATGAAATCGGGGGCGCCCACGGCATCGGCCGGGTGGACCTGGTGGAAAACCGCTACGTCGGCCTGAAATCCCGGGGGGTGTACGAGACCCCCGGCGGCACCATCCTGAGGGCTGCCCATCAGGCGGTGGAATCCATCACCCTGGACCGGGAAGTGATGCACCTCCGGGACAGCCTCAGCCCCCGCTACGCCGAATTGATCTACTACGGTTACTGGTTCGCCCCGGAACGGTATGCCTTGCAGAAGCTGATCGATGAGGCCCAGCAGCCGGTGACCGGCACCGCCCGGCTGAAGCTCTATAAAGGCAACGTCACGGTGGTGGGCCGGAAAAGCGACAAGTCCCTGTACCGCCCCGACCTGGTGACCTTCGAGGCCGGGGGCGACTACCGGCAGGCGGACGCCGCCGGCTTCATCCGCCTCAATGCCCTGCGCCTCAAGATCCGGGCCAAGCTGGAGGGGAAGTGAGAGTTCAAGGTTCAAGGTTCAAGGTTAAAAGTTAAAATCCTAAACCTTAAACCTGAAACTGGCTTTTATGGTGTTGCATGCGCCTCAATGGAGCTGCGCAGGCTCGCAGGCTAAAGCCTGCGGCTACCAAATCGGTAGCTCATCATATTGACTTTGAACTTCGAACCTGAGACATCTGCTAAAACCAACTTGGTCATTTATGAGATTCTTCGGTCGCTTCGCTCCCTCAGAATGACAAAGATGGGGACTTTCGCAGAGGTCTCAACTTTGAACTTTGAACTTTGAACCTTGAACTGCCTAAAGAGGCGGTGATTTCTGCATTACTGGCACTACCTGGTATCGGGACTCTGCTGGGGTGTGGGGCTGCTGATGCTCTTCTGGCAGCCCGGCCGCAACCTTTGGGTCGGGGTGCGCCTGCCCTGGACCCTGGCCGATGCCGCCCTCTGGAAGAAATCCTGGCGCCTGGCCTCCCGGCTGTTGATGGTCATGGGGGTCACCGTCCTCCTTTCCTGGAGGGCTTTTTTCATTTCCACGGCCCATCTCATCGGCCTGACCTGCCTCTACACGGCGCTCCGCTATCGCCTCAAGTACGGCACCTGGCGTTATTGGAAGGAACCCGGCTGGATCGACTACCGCCCGGTGGTGCGCTGTCGCCACTGCGGCCATTTCCAAAAACTGGCCGACGAGGGCGAACTGCCGTCGTGCACCTGCGAGGCCTGCGGGCGCCCCTGCCGCAGCCGGCCGCGGGAGGCCCAACTGGAATCCTGCCAACCCGAGGAGATATCAAAGGAAACTCTCTGATTGACTCCTTCTCTTTGAGGTTAGCCAATCTATTCCTCCTTCTGCCAATGGGCCGGCCATGATCAAAACTTGTCAGCGGAGCCTTGGGAAGCCCATATCTTGCCGGGCTATTGACTTTTACCGGAATTATCCTTATCCGAAAGCTCGGACGTTGATCCATCATTCCTTGTAGATAGACCCGGGAATTGGGACCTCAAAATCATTTCTGACGGCGCTGAAGGTTCGCCGCATAAATTCAAATATTGGGGGGCCGGCATGTCGGACACCGCGGAGAAGTTTGAGCAGGACCTCATTGAGACCGGAGCTGGAGGTCTCACAATCACCTTCATCGGCCACGGCACCCTGATGTTCACCTTCGGGGGCCGGGTCATTCATGTGGACCCCGTGGGGGAGTATGCCGATTACCGGACGCTCCCCAAGGCAGACCTGATTCTCATCACTCACGAACACGGGGACCACCTGGATGCCAAGGCGGTGGCATCGCTGCGGCAGCCCTCCACCCGGGTCGTGCTGAATCAGGCGGGCGCATCCCAGGTGCCCGGGAGCCTCGTCATGAAGAACGGGGAGACGAAGACCGAGGAGGGCCTGCAGATTGAAGCGGTCCCGGCCTACAACCTGGTGCACATGCGGCCCGGGGGCGAACCCTTTCACCCCCAAGGCGGCGGCAACGGCTACGTAATCACCTTCGGGGGCCAAAGGGTTTACGTGGCCGGGGATACGGAGAACATCCCGGAGATGAAGGCTCTTAAGAACATCGATATCGCTTTTCTGCCTATGAATCTCCCTTACACCATGACGCCGGAGATGGCGGCGGATGCGGCCCGGGCCTTCAAGCCTAAAATTCTCTACCCATATCACTACGGCAGCACGGATGCCGGCAAGCTGGCGGACCTGTTGCAAGACAGCCCGGAGATCGAGGTGCGGGTCCGCAACCTGAGGTGAGCCGGCAGGTGCGGGTTTGTCAGCGACGGTGGCCAAGGCTGCCGCCTAATCTCGGATTATTAAGGTCAAGACAGGATCAAAGGAGGAGCTGGGATGAAAATTTGCAAGAGGTTGTTTCCGGTCATCGGGGTCATCGGTTTAGGCCTCCTGGCCTTCATGTGGCAGCAGGGGCTCACGACCCCCCGGAGTTGGGCGGAGGAAAAACCGGCGGCGGGCGCCGCGGAGCAGGGGGCGCCGGTGGAAATCAAGGTTCCGGCGGGAACCCTCGATGCCATCACCGCCATCCTGACCCGGCGCAGTATCCGGGACTATACGCCGCACCCGGTTCCCGAAGCGACCATCAAGCTGTTGCTGGAAGCCGGCTTGAGCGCGCCGTCGGCCTTCGATGAGAAGTCCACGGAGTTTGTGGTGATTAATGACCGCAAAATCCTGGACCAGATTCATAGTTTCAATCCCAATCCCAAGACCTTTCAGCTCAAGAAGGCCACGGTGGCCATCCTGGTTTGCGGCAATCAGGCCAAAGAGATTAGGGAAAAGGGGAAGGGGTTATGGATGCTGGATGGGGCGGTGGCCAGCGAGAACATCCTCATCGCGGCCAATGCGATGGGGCTGGGGGCGGTCTGGACCGCCATCTATCCCTACCAGGACCGGGTGGCCAAGGTGCAAAAGCTGCTGAATCTGCCGGAACAGGTCATCCCTCTGAACATCATTCCCATCGGCTACCCGGCGGAGAGGAAGATGCCGCACCCTTATGACGCCTCCCGGGTGCACACCAATCACTGGTAAAAAAGACACCCCGGGGCCGCGCCTCTTGCCTCAAGAAGGGAGCCCCAGGGGAAAATGAATCTGAGATTGAACGGGCCGGGGAAGATCCCCCGGCCCGTTCCTGTAGCCGCTCCCCAAAGACCCGCCGCCCGGGGGGGGGCTGGTCTCACTCCAGCCGGCAGCCGGGAGCTGTCCTGAGAAAGGTTAGCCCAGGGCGACGACTTTGCTTAAGCCTGCTTTCTCTCGGATTTGGCCTTGGCCTTAGCTTTGAATTTCACGGCGTCGATGACGAACCTCTCGTGGTAGCCCTCTGAGATCAGGTCCACTTCGTCATCGGCCTCCAGGAAAAAGGTGAGTTTCCGCCCCTCCATCTTTTCCAGCCGGCCCCGGACGGTCACCGTCAGTCCCGGCGGGGTGGCGGCCAGGTGGCTCAATTGGACCCCGATCCCCACCGTCTGCTCCCGGGGCCAGTCCAGGTGGGGGTTGACCGCCCGGATGCAGGCCCATTCGAAGAGGCCCACCATGAAGCCGGTGGCCAATACCTGCGGCATCTCCTGGAACTCCGGGGATTCGGGGAACAGGTGGGGGACGGTCTTATTGTCCGGCACCTTGAAACGGAATTCAAAACTGAGGCCCGGCTGCAGCGATTCCTTCATGGCACACCTCCCTGAAAGGGGGTTTTCGGTTATCGGTTTTCAGTTTTCGGTGAAAGGCAAAATCAAAATCGAGTCAAAAGCCACTTGGCAGAGACGGAAAACGTTCAGTTGCCGTGGTTGCTAATTTCTGCTAAAAAGTTAAATAAGTAAAATTAATAATATTTATATTTATCATCAGGAAAAATTATGGAATGGCAGCAGCTCTTAGGCTTCTACCAGGTGGCCCGGTTGGGCAGCTTTACCAAGGCGGCGGCGGCCACTTTCCGGAGCCAATCCGCCCTGAGCCAGCAGGTCCGGGCCCTGGAAGCGGAGCTCGACTGCCTCCTCCTGGAGCGCCTGGGCCACCGCCTGCGCCTCACCCCTGCCGGCGAAAAGCTCCTGGAGTTTTCCCGGACCCTGCTGGCCGGCTATGAAACCTTTAAAGAAGAGCTCCACGAGCTCAAGGGGACCAACCAGGGGACCCTGCGCCTGGCCGCAGCCTTCACCACCCTGTACCGCCTGCTGCCCGAGGCGCTGCTGGCCTACCGCCGGCAGTTTCCCCAGGTCGACCTCACCCTCCTGGACCGCTCCCAGGCGGCGGTCCTGGACCTGGTGAAAGAAGGCGAGGTCGATTTCGGCCTGGCCCTGGAATCTCTGGTGCCCAAGGAGCTGGCCGCCCGGCGCTGGCAGTCTTTGGTCCCCGTCCTCCTGACCCCCCGGGACCATCCCCTGGCGGCCGCCAAGCGCCTCAGCCTCCGGCAAATCGTCCGCTTTCCCCTGATCCTGCCTCCCCGGGACCCCGGCTACCCCTGGCGCCGGGTCCTGGACGAGCGCTTCCGCACCCTGGGCCTCGCCCCCCGGATCGTCATGGAATCGGCCAACGTGGAGTTGAGCGCCCTTTACGTGGAAATGGGCCTGGGGATCTCCTTCGCCACCCTGGCCCAGGCCATGCCCCGCCCCGGACGCCGGTTGGCCTTCATTCCCCTTCCCGGTTACTTTAAGCCCGATCACCTGGCCCTGGTGCAGCGCCGGGACCGGGTTCTCAGCGGCTACAAGAAGGCCTTTATAAACCTCCTTTTTGGCGATACAATCATGGGTGGCTTAGACACTTTTTATGAAGCTGAAAGCTGACCACTGAGAGTGAGAGCTTATGAAACGGCGTATCTATTTGCGGATGCAGTCCCTGGAGGAGGCCCGGGAGCTCTGGTTTTCCCGGTTCGATCCCAAAGGTCCGGCGGGTGTGGAGGAAGTCCCGACGCTTACGGCTGCCGGCCGGGTGACCGCGGCCCCGGTAATGGCGCGGCGCTCCAGCCCCGCGGCGCACCAGGCGGCCATGGATGGCTTTGCGGTCCCGGCTGCGGCCACCTTCGGGGCCACCCCGGAAAATCCCAGGCGTTTGCACCTGGGCCGGGAGGCCACCTCGGTCAACACCGGCCACCTGATGCCGGCGGGGACCGACGCGGTGATCATGGTGGAGCAGATTCCCGACCCCGAGGCCGACCCCATCGTGGTGGAGGCCCCGGTCTTCCCCTGGCAGCATGTCCGCCGGGTGGGCGAAGATCTGGTAAGGGGGGAAATGGTCCTTCCGGAAGGGTCGGAAATCTCCCCCTGGTCCCAGGGGGCCCTGCTGGCCGCCGGAGTGACCCGGGTTAAGGTGCGAAGCCTTCCCAGGGTGGCCATCATCCCCACCGGCAGCGAGCTGGTGCCGGCCGCCGACCTGGAGCAGGAACCGGCCGCCGGCCGCCTGCCGGAATTCAACTCGGTCATCCTTTCCGGCCTGGTGGCCGAGGCCGGGGGCCTCCCCTGGGTTCAGGACATCGTTCCCGACGACTTGGAAATGCTCATAGCCGCCTTGCAACAAAGCGTGGCGGCCGCCGACCTGGTGCTCATCAATGCCGGCTCTTCCGCGGGCACCGAGGATTACACCTACCAGGCGGTGGCCGCCCTGGGCCAGGTGCTGGTGCACGGGGTGGCCATGATGCCGGGGAAGCCCACCCTGCTGGGGGTGGTGGCGAGCAAACCGGTGATCGGCAACCCCGGATATCCGGTGTCCGCAGTCCTTTCCTTCGAGCAGTTCGCCGGGCCCCTGATCGCCGGGATGGCCGGGAAAAGGCTTAAGGCGCGGCCCTCCCTGATGGTCCATCCGGCCCAGAACCTGCCTTCCCGACCCGGCCTCACCGAATTCATCCGGGTAACCCTGGGCCGGGTGGGGGACCAGGTCATCGCCACCCCGCTGCCCCGGGGGGCGGGCGCCATCACTTCCCTGGTGCGGGCCGACGGCCTGCTGACGATCCCCTCCCTGAGCGAAGGCCTGGAGGAGGACCGACCGGTGGCCGCGGAGCTGCTGGTGGCCCCGGAGGAGATCGACGGCACCCTGGTGGTCCTGGGGAGCCACGACAACGCCCTGGACCTCCTGGCCACCTTGCTGCGCCGCCGCGAGGCGCGGCTGCGCCTCTCTTCCGGCCACGTGGGCAGCCTGGGAGGCCTGATGGCCCTGCGACAGGGCAGGGCCCACCTGGGCGGCTGCCACCTGTTGGACCCCGAGACCAAAACCTACAACATTTCCTTCATTGAGCGCCATCTCGCCGGGGTGCCCCTGAAACTCATCAATCTGGCCTGGCGGCAGCAGGGCCTGATGGTGGCCCCGGGCAACCCCAAAAACCTCCTGGGCATCAAAGACCTGGCCCGCCCCGGGGTGCGCTTCATCAACCGGCAAAGGGGCGCCGGCACCCGCCTGCTGCTCGATATTCTCCTCAAGGAGGAGGGCCTGGCGGCCGCTACCATCCAGGGCTACGCCCGGGAGGAATACACCCACATGGCAGTGGCGGTGAATGTCTCCTCCGGCACCGCTGACGCCGGACTGGGTATTCTGGCGGCGGCCAGGGCCTTGGATCTCGATTTTATCCCGTTGCGGCCGGAGCGCTACGACTTGGTGGTGCCGGAAACCACCTTTGTTGACACCCGCTTCCAGGTCTTGCTGGAGGTTATCCGCTCCGCCCAATTTCGGGAGGCGGCCACCGCCCTGGGGGGCTACGACCTGAAGGACTGCGGCCGGATTATTTGGCAGCAATAACGGTATCAGCTATCAGCCATCAGCTAAAAGCCAAAGATTGGGTGATACCCAAATGTCCCCAACCAGGAGCCTGGTAAGGAGAAAATTCTGGCAACGGTGCGTTCTGCGCACCATTAGATTATAGTAAGCTGCAATATTAGGTGCGCCTGGCGCACCTTAATTACCCCAAGGAGGTTTTTCCATGCAGTTGCAGAACTCCCAGACGGAAAAGAACCTGCTAATCGCCTTTGCCGGCGAATCCCAGGCCCGGAACCGCTATAACTTTTATGCCAGCCAGGCCCGCAAGGCCGGATACGAGTTTGTTGCCGCGATTTTCCAGGAGACCGCGGACAACGAAAAGGAGCATGCCGAGGTCTTTTATAAGCACCTGGGGGAGGGCAGCGCCGAAATCACCGCGGGCTATCCCTTCCACCTGGGGGATACCTTGAGCAACCTGGAGGCTGCGGCCGAGGGCGAGAAGTATGAGTGGACCACCATGTATCAGAATTTTGCCGAAGTGGCCCAACAGGAAGGGTTCAAAGAGATCGCCGTCTCTTTCCGGGAAATCGCCAAGGTGGAAAAATTCCACGAAGCCCGCTACCGGGCCCTGGCGAAACGCCTGGCAGACGATACCCTGTTCCACCGGCAGGAGGCCGTCACCTGGCACTGCCGCAACTGCGGTTATGTGGTCGCGGGCAAGAATCCGCCGGAAACTTGCCCTGCCTGTAAGCATCCCCGGGCGTATTACGAAGAGCTGGCCAAAAATTATCTTTGAGGCGGGGCAACGTGACGGGAGGCTCATGAAGCGCGAGCCGGATGGCGCCGAAAGGGTTGTGCCCGAGACGCCGTTTGCACCGATGAACGAAGCCGACATCGAGGCTGGTGCCGCGAGCGATCTCGACAATCCACCGCTAACGCCCGAAAGGGAGAGCCAGCTGCGGCCCCTGCCGCGCGTCAAGACGCTCCGGCATGCCCTGGGGCTGACACAGGAAGAATTTTCAGCCCGCTATCATATTCCCCTGGGAACGCTTCGGGACTGGGAGCAAGGGCGGTCACAGCCCGATCAACCGGCTCGGGCTTTCCTTGCTGTTATCGCGCGCGCGCCGAAGGAAGTCGCAGAACTGCTTCTCAAGTGATGAGATGGGATAGGCGTGTGAACGGGCCACCAACGGATTATTTTCTCGTTCCCAAGCTCCTGTTTGGGACGCCAATTTTACCCCAAGCTCTTCAGGGGACATCTTTCCGGGTTAGTCCCGGGGGTCCGTTTTCGGGCCCTTTTTTTTCCCATCTTGACAATAAATCGTGGTAATATGATTACCTAAACAAAGGCACAAGGTACCTGGTTTCAGGCATCTGGCGGCGCCCGGGAGCCGCAGGAAAAAAGCCTTTCCCCCACGGCTTCCTTAGGGCGGGCCGGTCCCCACCCAGGGGTGAGGACCCTCCGGTCCCAGGCAGAACCAAATCAGAGAGGGAAGGAGGCATGGCGTGTTTAACAAGATCCTGGTTCCGTTGGACGGCTCGGATTTGGCAGGCAAGGTGCTTCCCAAGGCCGAGGATTTGGCGAAATGCTTTGGTTCGCAACTGGTGCTCTTGACGTTGGGCTCCGCCGCGGTGGGTGAGATCACCGAGTCTTCTCCGGAGACCGAGGGGGAGGCCCGAATGCCGGCGGTCAAGTATCTGCAGGAAACCGCGGCGGCCTTGCGGGCCAAAAATTTAGCGGCTACCTGGGTCTTCAAACAGGGTGACCCGGCCCAGGAGATCATGAGCTACGCAAGCGCCCATCAGATGGATCTCATCCTCCTGGGCAGCCATGGCGCCGGCGAGGTCGCCTGGCTGCTGGGCAGCGTGGCCCACCGGGTGGTCAGCCACTCTCCTATCCCGGTGCTGTTGATCAGGGTCCTGGGGCCCAAACTGCCGGAGGTAAAGGATGAACTCGCTTATTTTTCCATGTAACCGGCACCTCCGGGCCCGCACCCGGACTTAGGACAAAACCAGCAGAAGGGAGGGCCTAAGAATGAATGGTTTGACCCTGGTCTTTGTAGCATTGTGCGTGTTTGCCCTGGCCTACAGGTATTACGGCCTGTTCATCGCCAACCGGGTTCTGGAGCTGAAGGAGGAGAGGTTGACGCCGGCGGTGAAAATGGCCGACGGCATCGATTATGTCAAGACCAATAAGTTTGTCCTGTTTGGCCACCATTTCGCCGCCATCGCTGCCGCCGGGCCGCTCTTGGGGCCGGTATTGGCGGCCCAGTTCGGCTATTTGCCGGGAGCCCTGTGGATCATCATCGGCTGCGTGGTGGCCGGCGCCGTGCATGACATGGTGGTGCTCTTTGCCTCGGTGCGCCATAAGGCCCAGAGCCTGGGCAAGATCGCCGAGAGGGAAATCGGCACGGCGGTGGGCCACGTGGCCTCGGTGGCCATCCTCTTCATCCTCATCCTCACCCTGGCGGGCCTGTCCATTGCGGTGGTCAACGCCATGTTCAGCAGCCCCTGGGGGACCTTCACGGTCCTTTCCACCATCCCCATCGCCCTCCTCATGGGGATTTATATGCACCTCTGGCGTCCTGGCGACGTCCTGGGCGCCAGCATCATTGGCGTGGTGCTGCTGTTTGCGGTGATCTTGACCGGGCCTTATGTGGTCGCCAGTCCTACCCTGAAGGCCCTGTTCACCATGAGCAAACCGCAAATTTCCTATCTTATCCCGCTTTACGGCTTTGCGGCCTCGGTGCTGCCGGTCTGGCTGCTCCTCGTCCCCCGGGATTACCTGTCCACCTTTCTGAAGATTGGCACGCTCGTGGCCCTGACCCTGGGTATCGTCTGGGTCCGGCCCGTCTTCCTGATGCCGGCGATCACCCAGTTCGTCCACGGCGGCGGTCCGGTAATTGCCGGCCCGGTCTTCCCCTTCGTATTTATCATCATCGCCTGCGGGGCCTTATCCGGCTTCCATGCCATCATCGCCACCGGCACCACCCCCAAGATGCTCCCCAATGAACGGGACGTCTTGTTCGTGGGCTACGGCGCCATGCTGGTGGAAGGCTTTGTAGCCATCATGGCCCTGACGGCCGCCTGCGTCCTGGTGCCGGCCGATTACTTCGCCATCAACGCGGCTCCGGCCGCCTTTGCCAAACTCGGCATGCCCACGGTCCACCTGCAGGCGCTGTCCTCGGCGGTGGGGGAAACGATCCAGGGCCGGCCCGGCGGCGCCGTTTCCCTGGCCGTAGGCATGGCTTATATCTTTTCCTCCATTCCCTTCATGAAGCACTTGATGGGGTACTGGTATCACTTCGCCATCATCTTTGAGGCGGTCTTCATCCTCACCGCGGTGGATGCCGGCACCCGGGTGGGCCGCTACTTCCTCCAGGAAATGATCGGCCAATTCTTCCCCAAGTTCCTGGAGCGGGGCTGGTGGCCCGGCATCGTCATCACCAGCGCCATCTTCGTGTCCTCCTGGGGTTATCTGGTGGTTACCGGCAATATTGGCACTATCTGGCCACTGTTCGGCATGAGCAACCAGCTCCTGGCCGCCAGCGGCCTGATCATCGCCACCACCATGATCATCCGGATGAACAAGGCCAAATACGCCTGGATGACCGCGATTCCGGGGATCGCCATGGCCTTTATCACCATGTATGCCGGCTACCTGCTTCTGGTGGACACCTATATCCCCCAACGGATGTATCTTTTGGCGACCCTGGCCATAGTCATCATGGTCCTCATGGTGATCGTCTTTGTGGGGGCCTTCCGGAGGTGGGCCGAGCTGCTGCATATCAAGACCACGGTGTGGGACGAGGCCGGCGACCAGGTCCTGGAAGTGGTGCCGGAATAAGGCGGCCAGTCTGGCGGGGCCTCTGGAATATCCTTATATCTCCTGTTCCCCAGACTCCCCCTCCCTCTCAGGGAGGGGGAGGGGGGAGATAGTGTAGGGAAATGATAGAACCGATAAGCATCCCGGCCCGGCGCCGCCCTACCAGGGGGAGAGAATAAGGCGGGTTCCTAAGAGTAAGGTTTTCGTAAAACACGGCAACAACCAGGAAGACTAGCGAGCGGCGCGGGGCTTGAGGGGCTTCGGGGATCGGGGGCCATGTCGGGGTATTTTGGGGGATTGTTGGTTCTGTCATACCTGCTGGGCTCTATCCCCACCGGGCTTATCGTGGCCCGGGCCCTGGGGAGCCCGGACCCCCGCAGCGGGGGCAGCGGCAACCTGGGGACCGCCAACCTCTATCGCCTGCTGGGCCTCAAGGCCGGCGGCCTCACCCTTCTGGGAGACGCCCTCAAGGGGGCCCTGCCCACGGTCCTGGCCCGCCTCTGGCTGGCGCCCCTGGGCCCCTGGCAACAGGCGGCGGTGGCCTCGGTGGGGGCAGCCGCGGTCCTGGGGCACGTCTTTCCCCTGGGTCTCGGTTTTAAAGGAGGCAAAGGGGTGGCCACCAGCTTCGGAGTGGTGGCCGCTCTTTGCCCCTGGGCCGGGCTGAGCCTGGTCCTGGTCTACCTGCTGGCCCTGAGCCAGACCCGCATTTTTTCCATCGCGGCACTCATCGCCGCCTGGCTGCTGCCGGTGGCCATGGGCCTCTTTTCCGGTTCCAAGGCCTATCTCCTCCTGGCCGGGGCCCTGTCGGGGTTGATCCTGGTCTGCCACCGGTCCAATTTGCAGCGGTTTTTCCGGGGCGAAGAACCGCGGCTTTAGAAAAGATGGTCTTTAAAAGGTAGCCGCGGGCTTTAGCCTGCGTTTTCTTGGTATGGCCGCGGACATCGGCCGGGCGAATTTCGCAGGAAACCGCTCAACGTAACAGCGGCAGCGAGCCGGTAATTAAGAAGCGGTGGAGAAACCCCATGCTGATCGAGGATTGGATGACCCGGGACCCCGTAACCATCACTGACGACACCTCCCTGATCCGGGCCATTCATATTATCAATGAACATCACTTCCGGCGTCTGCCGGTGATGAACGCCGGCCGCCTGGTGGGCCTGGTCACCGACCGGGACCTGAAAGCAGCCTCCCCGTCCAGGGCCACCACCCTGGACGTGCACGAGATGTATTATCTGATGGCGGAGATGCAGGTAAAGGAGATCATGAGCCGCGACCCGATCACCGTCTCCCAGGACGCCACGGTGGAGGAGGCCGCCCAAACCATGCTGGCGCACACCATCTCGGGGCTGCCGGTGGTGGACGCCGGAGGCTCAATGGTAGGGATCATCACCCAATCGGACATCCTGCGGGCCTTGCTCCATATCAGCGGCAGCCTTCAGGGCGGGGTGCAGTTCGCCCTGCGCCTGGAAGACCGGCCCGGGGTTCTCAGGGAGGTGGCCGACCTGATGCGGGCCAAGGGCGGGCGGCTGCTCAGCCTGCTGAGCTGCTACCTTAGCCCCGAGGAAAACCTGCGGGAGGTCTATGTCCGGGTGAAGAACCTCTCCCCCGAGGCAGTGGCGGCCATCCAGGCGGAGTTGGCGGCCCGCTTTGAGGTCCTCTATGTGATCCAGGAGAGGCGAGGGGCCGGGGAGTAGCCGGGCCGGGATGGGTAGGCACCACCGAGACACCAAAAACCTCGAAAAATCTGTAAAGGAAAGCCTATATATCCTATCTAAATACCAGATTAGCGGAGGGATCATGAAATACCAAGACCAGCAAGGGAATCCCCCAGTTGAAAAAGCGCAGGCAGTCAATTTTGTTGTGGACGTAGATGTCAAGGTAAAAATTCTTCAAACTATAGCCAAAGCAATCTATGCGACTCCTATAGGAAAAATTAGAGAGGCTGTAGCCAATGCCATGGATAATGAGGCTACATGGATAATTATAATGGCAGATAGGACAACCAAATCACTTTGCATATATGACAATGGTAATGGAATTTCTAAAGACCATTTTCAGGAGATTTTCAAAAGCATTGGATACGGGTTATTAAGTGACGAGCCAAGTGAAAAACTTTCATATTTTGGCCTAGGGTTAATGTCAATTTTTAAACTCGGGAAAAAGGTTAAGGTATTTACGCGTCATAGAGGAGAAGAGGACATAGTTGTCGTAAATGTAAGTGCTGAAGAGTTTTTTTCAAAAAAGAACCAGGATAAGAGTATAAAGGAGTTGAAGGAATATGTTAGCTTTGGGCACCCAGAGGAACGGAAGAGTTCTAATGCCCCTTCCTTGGATGATTATATAGAAAATACTTTCGAGGAAATACCACCGCATTTCACGGAGATTGTAATAGAAGACGTAATAGATGAAGACCTTAATGCAATCTGTGATCCATCATTCGCTACCGATATTCGGAAGGTGTTGCCACTGAGGGTTGAGGATGATGAACCTTTCCTGAAGAGATTTGTGGGGGATAAAGCAAAAGACATTAAAAAGCTACTAGAAAATAAGACATTCTGTCGCACTATAGATGTTTTTTTCGGCGTCAAAGGCGAAAATAGCGAACAGATCGAACCTGAAGAAGTACTTGTACAACAAGAAGAAATAAACCAATTATGGAAATACTTTCCAAAATTTCGCAGCGACTTAGTTTTTCCAGATTCCAATATCTACTTCTGCAATGCTGATAATCGCGAATTCGCATTTTACATTGTCCATACTATAGCAAAAGACCTTTATCGTGAGACCCAAGATATAAAAGAAAATGGATTTTGGGTAAGGAACCAAAATTTCCTTGTAAAAGCCGCCGACTTCATGGAGAAACCTGGGCCTGGGAGAAGAATAATTGACCAGCCTTTGAGAAATTGGATCTTTGGTGAAATTTTTCATAAAAATATGAATCGATTTCTCACAGTTTCGCGGACTGAATATCTTTTTGATGATAAAGACTTTAGAGAGTTTCGAGACGAGATATTTGACATCGTAAGACCATTAAATCGAATACTGCGCGAGATTTGGGAAAAAAAGAATGAAGTCGTCGACGGTGTTATCGATCCATTTAAGAATATTACTGAACCTGGGGGTCCCTTTCAAATTGCGGAACAGAGGCTCCGCCGGATGGTTGATCCAAAAGATGAGCAGGGATTTCATAAAGATATGTTTGAACGTCTTAATGCAAAGCGTGTCAAGGAAATCGAAGTCCCTGAAGCTCGCGTGGACGTAATTCTTCCAAAAGCATCAGGGGAAATACCTTTAGGAGAAGACGACAAATTGTCTGTTTGCATTGATCCTAACTTAAAGGATGAGCAATATCAGGTTTCCTGGGATAAGGATAAGGAGACTGTTAAAGTATCAATTTCTCCTGAACTTTTCAAACCAAGAGAGGTTGTCTTCCTTGGAAAGACCTTCACCGTGGTATTCGTTGCCAAAAAGGAAAGCGATCCGGGAGTTAGTGTGGATATCGATCATTATATAATTTATGTAAATCCATTTAATAAGGAATTGATTCAATATAGCGTCTCTATTATTGATGTTTTGATTGCGTTGGAGATAGCCGATGCCATATCGAATGATCAAACTGAATTAAAGAAAAACTTTTTAACTATCATTGGCGCAAAGACTACCGTCGCTGTAAAATATGTCACGCCTCTTGGTGATGAACTAAGAAGATTATCTGCATTCGCCACTTCTGGAGAATGATATGAAGACACCAAAGGTAGCTAGCACTACAGTTGATGCACTTCTTGTTTTTGCCGATATTATTGATTCATCAAAATTTAGTTCTGTACTCGGATACGTTGAATATGCTAAAAGATTAACTGAGTATCGGCAGCTTTTTATCGATCTTGGTGAACGATACTTTCCGTTACCTATAGATAAAACTCTTAATTTTAGTAAAGTTGATGCCCGTGGCGATGAAGGAACCGTGTTCTGCATAGCGCGAGGAAAAAAGGAAAAGCGTGAGCTTATATTTCGGGCTATTGAATTTCTTTATCATCTTAAGGGACAGTTATATTTAGGATTTGATTCCAATGGAAAGGCCAAGCCTGAGGCACCTATCCGAATGGAGTTGGGAGCAGGTATACATTGCGGTACTGTAGCCTTCGCAACCGGGATAACGGACGATCATCGTTCAGAAATTGCGCAAATTGATGGATTCGCAATCAATAAGGCCAAAAGAGTTGAATCTGCTTCTCGTGCTGGACAATTCTCAAAAATTCTTCTCTCAAAGGAGGCGGCACGTTTGCTGGAAGGTGAACCGATTTTGCTCTCCCGATTAAATGTTGGAATGAAAGGAATTGAAGAACGTGCTGAGTTATATGAAGTCAAATCTGGGTTGTTCGATGGCCTAAAAATTGAAACAGATGATCAGAGGTTAATTGATTTGGCAAGAAGGTTTGGCGATTATCCAGACCTGATAGATGAGGGATGGTTAAAACCATTAACCATATCAATCCTTGATGTTATAATGAAAAAGACCATGGTGAACTCCCTAAAGGAAGAATACCATAACAAACAAATGAAAATCGCATGGCGCAGCTCTATAGAAGATGACCCAATTCTTATCTATTTGCGTGCGAGGGATTATCAGGATCAGGGTAAATATACGCAGCAAATTCGCCATCTAAAATCAATATTAGCCCAACACCCAGAATTCGTATTTGCTAAAAAGAGAATGGTAGAGGCCTGCTGGAAGATTGCCTTCCAACGGAGCGAGCCAGCAGAAAAAGTATTTGCAAGAGATGTAGCGGAAGAGTTTCTGATGAATTATTCACATTTCTTGTCACCAGAAGAGAAACAACAGTTTGAGGATATTATTAAAACTATTAAACTATGAGCATTTATTTTCTATTTTCCATTTCTTTTAATTTCCTTGTCATATTCATAGACAGAATAAAGTTTATCAATAAATTCTCTCGAACTATTTCCATAAATTGAGTTGAAAGACTTTCGGCTCTTTGTGATCATTCCTTTTCGGTAATAAAAGAGAAGACTCAGTTTAAGTGCCCGCAGTAGTGAAGAATCCCAATGAGGACCAGGATATTTTGTCTTAGAATGGGTGGACTTCCGATATTCCATCGGAAAAGAGAGCACGCCTTCTTTGTTTAATAGGTCAATCCTATAATAAAAATCATCGGGAGAATCTTCAAAATTATATAAAACGTAAACTCTAATGTCTCGGTTTGAGTACTTCTTTGCAAGGCGAATAGCATTAATTATTGATGTTTCTGACCTATGATCATCAAATGCAAAACGAATGGGGTCAATATTGATGGATGATAGCATCTTAGCAACGTTTTCATTATAAAACCGAGCATCCAGTCCCTGGTTAAAGTCGACTATCTTTCCAAGATGCTTAATCTTCTGGCAATCATTTTTTAGATTTGGCGATGCTAGCCAATTATTATCCCAGAAAATAATTCTTGAAAACTTTAAGTTGAGATTCCTTTCCCAATCATTACAAACATTGAAAGTGGGTTCATGGATTTTCACAGAGCAAAATCTGCAATTCCGGGGACATCCCCTGGATGTGAAAGTAATTGAAGCATTCAGTTTTCGTCCAAATGGTTGAGAATAGTCTGGAGGGCATTCTTCCGCTTCAGCAAGAAGTCCAACATGTGGATTAATGCCCGTGGCTTTCCTGATATAATTAGGTAGTACCGATGCCGCCACTCCACCCACATGGATTTCCGTTCTAGGAAATGCGTCTTGATAAAAACGAATCGATTTTACGACGCTATCGAGATCCCATGTAAATAAACTAGTAATATAAATTTTTTCTGGCCTATGCAGCGCGGGTGGAATTGCGTTGCCAACTTGAGCAAATACGGAACAATCCTTATACTTTGTCTTAAGCATAGTGGAGATTTTCAGCAAGCCCAATGGAGGAAAGGGAGTTTTAGCGATAGGCTCGACTAAGAGAAATTGCGGGCTCATAATCTTTACCGAAAACCGTCTCACAGGTGCTCGATCAACGCCTGGCCGAAGGCGGAGCAGGAGACTTCCTGGCTGCCGGGCAGCAGCCGGGCCAGGTCGTAGGTGGCCAGCCCCGCTTGCAGGGTGCGGGGCAGGGCCTGGTGGATAAGCCCGGCCGCCTCCTGCCAGCCCAGGTACTCGAGCAGCATGGCCCCGGAGAGGATGAGGGAGCCGGGATTGACCTTATCCTGGCCGGCGTACTTGGGGGCGCTGCCGTGGGTGGCTTCGAAGATAGCGCAGTTATTCCCGATATTGGCCCCCGGCGCCATCCCCAGCCCCCCCACCTGAGCCGCCAGGGAGTCCGAGAGGTAGTCGCCGTTCAGGTTCGGGGTGGCGATCACCTGATACTCCGCCGGCCGCAGTAACACCTGCTGGAAGAGCGAGTCGGCTATCCGGTCGTTCAAGAGCACCTTGCCGGGAGGCAGGATGCCCTGAAAGCGGGTGGCCAGCTCCGCCTCGGTGGTCACCTTGTCGCCGAATTCCATCGCCACCTCATAGCCCCAGTTCTGGAAGGCCCCCTCGGTGTACTTCATGATGTTGCCCTTGTGCATCAGGGTGACCGTGAGCCGCTTATGTTCTATGGCGTAGTTCAGGGCCATGCGAATCAGGCGCTTGCTGCAGCGCTCGGTCATGGGTTTGACGCCGATGGCCGCGGTGGGGTCCAGGGTGCAGCCCATCTCGGTGTTGAGGAAGGCGATGACTTTTTGGGCCTCGGGACTGGTGGCCGGCCACTCGATCCCGGCGTAAACGTCTTCGGTGTTTTCCCGGAAGATCACCATGTCAATCAGCCCCGGCTCTTTCAAGGGGCTGGGCACCCCTGGGTAATAGCGCACCGGCCGGATGCAGGCGTACAGGTCCAGGACCTGGCGCAGGGTGACGTTCAGGGACCGGAAGCCGCCGCCGATGGGGGTGGTGAGGGGCCCCTTGAGCGCCACCCGGAACTCCCGGAGGGAGGTGAGGGATTCCACCGGCAAATAGCTGCGGGTCTGCTTGAAGGCCTTTTCCCCGGCCAGGACCTCCTGCCAGACGATTTGCCGCTGGCCGTCGTAGGCCTTGGCCACCGCGGCGTCCAGCACCGGCCGGGTGGCCTGCCAGATATCGGGGCCGGTGCCGTCGCCGGGGATGAATAGAATTATGGGGTGCTGGGGAACCTGAAGCCCCCCTCCGGGGGCCGGGGTGATCTTTGCACCGGTGAGACGCTCTTTCGCCATGCCTTTCCCTTTCCTGAGAGTTGCCTAATATTTCAACCTATTTTGGACGCCGGCGCAAGTCCCCCCCCCTGGCGCCCGGCGTTTTCGGGGCGGCGTAACCCCGGGATATTTCCGATTCAAGAGATCATGGCTGCGAGCCGAGAATCTCGCTGATCAGTCTGATACTGGGTTGCCGCTAAAAGTGGAAAAATCCTTGCTAGGGGCGCACCCAAGTGTGAGCCCGCCCAAGGGATGCCGGCGCGGGCGCAATTTTGGGTTTTTTGGGGTGGGGGGGCAGAGATCGAATCGCCGCAGTTCTGGCGGGAGGGCTATTTACGCTTAATCCCCGGAGATAGGAAGATCCAGAAGATGATGATGATCGCCACGAAGGCCGCCGCCTGCCAGGGATGGCCGCTTATCAAGGTCTTCAGTGTGGACCAGGCCATTCCCAAGCTTATCCAAAGCTCGTCTAAGGAGTGTTCCATCCCACCCTCCTCAGGACTGGCAAATTCTTTACAATTATAGCATAGATTCGGCCTTTTTTCAACCAGTTTATCCGGCCTGGGGGCCAGCTCCACGCCTCGGGCCTCCATGAGCACCTCAATGGGTTCCTTCATCCGGGCGCTAATTTTCTCCTTAGGTGACATCTTTAATTATTATTACAAATCAATCGACTTATGGCCGTTCACCCTCGATTCTCCAGGTTCCCTGACCCTAATGTTGGAAGTACATGATCAAGATGCGGATTCCCACCACTCCTAAAGCCAGCGCCAGGATGCGGATAATCTGAGGTCCCCCTATGCGCTTGGATAACTGCGCCCCCACGGGCGCCCCGAGTAAAACCCCGATGGCCAGGGACATGGCGTGCCTTACTTCCGTGTGAAACAAACCATGCCAGACATGTACCACCGTGCCGGTCAAGGCCATGATGGCCAGGACGAATTGGGAGGTTGCCGTGGCGATGAGTACCGGAAAATCCAAGAAGTAAACCAGGACCGGCACGTGGATGATGCCGCCGCCGATCCCCAGAAAACTGGAGAGGTAGCCCACCACGAAGCTGACCCCTACGCCCAAGTAGATATTGAAAGTGTAATAATGTCTCTCTCCTTCGGCCGAGGTCACCACGCGCCAGGTGTGGCCGCGGTGGGTGTGCAGCTCGGAGCGGGGCTTGACTTCAGGGCGGAGTATTAGAAAGGCGGCCAGGGCTATGAGAAGGAGCCCGAAGATGCCGTTAAACAGGTGCCGGGGCACTATTTCGGTGTTAAGCGCCCCGATGACCGCCCCGGGGATGGTGGCCGCGGCGAAAATCAAGCCCGACTTATAGTCTATCCGCCCCATAAAGGCGTAGGCTTGGGAGCCGGCCACGGCGTTGAAAAATACCACCGACAGGGAAATGGCCGTAAGTTGCTCGGGGGTTGCCTGGGGATATAACAGCAGGAGCACCGGCATCAACACAAAGCCGCCCCCGGCGCCGATCAGGGTTCCGATAAACCCCACCGCCACCCCCATCCCGATGAGCGGTAAATATTCACTTGGGGGGAATGGTCCCGTGAATGGTCCCATTAACTTTCTCCCTTCCCAAATAGGCCGGCCCAAAAAGTGAGCCTGTATTTTCTGGTAAAAACCCGCGGCGCCTCGCAGACCCGGAGCAAACCCAAAGGCGGCTAAAATCTGGCCTTAAAGTTCCCCCATAACCCGCCCGGAAGCGGCCCCCCGGGCGTCCCCGGGCGTCCCCGGCGGCCAGCGCCGCCCAGGGTGCCCCGGGTTTATTGGGTCAGGCTAGGTAAATAGGCAGAGTTTGGCATCCTTGGCGTACTTCAGAAACTCTTCCGCGGTCCAGATGAGCACGTCTTCGACCAGGTCCCCCTTCTTGAATTCCATCATGTCGAAGGTCATTTTACAAGCGATCAGTTGCACGCCTTCGATCTGAGCCATCTCCATGAGATCCGGAAGCGAGGGGATCTGCGCCTTTTCCGCCTTTTTCTTCATCATGGCCGTAGCCATGGCAGACATGCCGGGCACCGCCCCCATGACCCCGGGGGGGATGAACTTGGCCTTCTCGATGCCGCCCTTGAGCACCAGATTGACGCCCATGAAGGTGTAGAAGACCCTGGACTCCATGCCCAGCCGGGCGGCGTTAATGCCCAGGATGAGAGCGGGGTAGGCGCCGTCCAGGGTGTCGCGTGAACAGATAAAACAGGCGCGATCCTTGGGTTGCTGCGGTTCATTCATTTGTGCGTCCTCCTTAATTGTGCCTGCGAATCCTTGGGGATAACCGCAGCCGAACTTCCTCAAATCCCGGATGAGGACCGGCCGCGGCCGGCGGTTGCCATCGGGACCACTGGCCAGACAGCCTTAGGCCCCGATGAATTTGGTCAATAGAATGACCGTCTTTTGCAGGTTGTGGTACAACTCTTCAGGGTTGTCCTTCCCAGCCATTTCACTGTAACACTTCGCCAGGTAGCTTTTTAACACCAGGGCGGTCACCGATTTCAGGGCGGATTGGGCCGCCCGCAATTGAGTGAGAATCGCTTCGCACTCTTGGCCGCCGGTCACCATGCCCTGGAGTCCCCGGATTTGGCCTTCGATCTTCCGCAACCGGGAGATGACGTTCTTATTCATCTCTTCCTTCACTTCATCCGGTAGGTACATGATGCCTCCTGAAAACCTCCAGTTGAGTCCTAAAGGGAAGCCAGCGTCAGTAAAGCCGAGGCCCTGACCCTTTTCGATGTCTCCCCTCTCTTGGAAATAATAATCATAACCATACCCTGGTATGGTATATCCTACCTATTTAGGGTATTCAAGAATTATTTTGTGGGGAGGCAAACTTTCTGGGATGGCAGGGGCCGGAGGCAGGAGCGTCCGGCCAGGTTTTGGCGTGAGGCAGGTAGGGTGTTCCCTTCCAGCCAAAACTAGAGATGTTTTTGAACTCCGGCAGGCCCGCTAGCTATCATTTCGTAGAATCTAGAAGCTATTTCCTCCGCCCCCCTTGGGGGGGAAAGGGTTAGGGTGAGGGGGGTATGAATGGTCTTGTAGGGGCGCACCCATGTGTGCGCCCCTACGGAAAACCATGCAAAGCCGCCCCTCCCCCCCGGTGTCGTCCCCTCGCAGAGGTCTCCATTCCGTCATCCGGCCAGGGGGACCAGCTCCACCCGGCCCCAGGCCCCCAATTTGTCGCCCACGACCAGCACGGCCCCGAGGATTTCCGGGACGGAGGCGGCCCAGGCCAGGGCGGCGTCAATGGCCCCGGCATCCTGGACCAGATTGCCCAGGGCGGTGGCCGCGGCATCGGCCAGTGAGGCTGAGTGGGCCAGGATGCAGGCGGCGTCGGCCCTGCCGAAACTCAGGGAATGGCCTACGCTCCCCGAGGAAGTGCACACCCCCAGGGGAGCGAGCTCCGGCTCGATCCGCAAGCCTACCCGGTGGCTCAAGGGGGATGCTCCGGCAAACAAGGAGACGATGGCTGGGGAAGTCACTTGCAGGTAGAGGTCGCCCCCATTTTCCACGATGACCTCGGGGTTCGAGGGCTCTTGCGCCAAGGCCCGGCCCACCCGCTCCGCCAGTGCCCCAGCCACCGCCGCCATGGGGCCTACCCCCACCTGCCGGGCCGCGGCAATCATCTCCCCCACCACGGGCGGGGCCAGGGGGTCCTCCGGCCAGGGGGCCAGGGTTGTCAGAAATTCCGGGTGCCCGGCGATGTAGGCCTCCAACTGCCGGCGCTCCTCCCGCACCACCTCCCGCACTCTTCGGGAGAAGTCCCGGGCGGCCAGGACCCAAAGGTCGGTCTCCCGGACGACCACCCGGAATCCCACCAGCCCCGCCCGGGCCATGCGGCTGCGGTAAGTACGCGGTTCATAAGACATGGCTATCCTTCAGCGTGCCAGGGTACCTGTTCTGGTAGCCGCAGGCATTAGCCTGCGCTCATTCTATTCAGGATTTTCGCAAGTATAACCTTGCGGCTGCATCTTGAATGGGAAAAGGATATTACAAAATACTTTTGCCACCCCCACCCCAACCCTCCCCCCTCCAGGGGGAGGGAGACGAGACCATTATTCTCGGGTAAGTTAATCGTGGCACGTACACTATCCAGTCTTGGCCTTTACTCTTCCTCTGTCTCGTTCCCAATCTCCTGCTTGGGCAAGATGGACGTGGAGGTTGAGTTATAGGCCATCCAGGGTGTATCCGGCGCACCGACCCGGAGGCCATTGCCAAACCTCACTCTGCCCAAAAATGTCATTCTGAGCGAAGCGAAGAATCTAGTATTTTTGGTTAATTGAGATCATTCACTTCTTCAGGATGCCGATTAAATAAGGTTTTGCAATAGCTTCGAGGACATGGTTGGCTTTCAGCGTGCCAAGGGACTGAGCGCAGGCTAAAGCCTGCGGCTACCGGTAAAAGACAGGGATCAGGGTTTAGGGATTAGGGGTCAGGAAAAACCCTGGTCCCTGGCTCCTAACCCCTGGCCCCTGTAATTCGCAGGCTAAAGCCTGCGGCTACCAGCTTTTAGCCGACAGCTGATCGCTGCTAGCTGACAGTTTATTAGCCAGTGCCACGAATTCCGGCAGGCTCAGGGTCTCCCCCCGCCGCGAAGGATCGAGGCCCAGCTCCCCAAAGGCCCGGCGCACCTCTATCGGGCTGAGCCCCAAGGCGGCCCCGGCCGTCAGGGTGTTGTTCAGGGTCTTGCGGCGTTGGCCGAAGGCGGCCTTCACCACCCGGGCCAGCAGGGCCGGGTCCCGGGCCTGGGGCGAGAAGGCGGCGGGCGTCAGGCCCAATACCAGGGAGTCCACCTGGGGCGGCGGGAAAAAATTGGCCGGCCCCAGGGAAAACAGGCGCCTCAGGGAGAAATGGTACCGCAGCAGCACCGAGAGCACCCCGTAATCCTTGCTGCCGGGGGCTGCCAACAGCCGCGCCCCCACTTCCTGCTGCATCATCAGCACCGCCCGGCTGAGGGCCTGCCTCTCTGCCATCAGCTTAAAGAGCAAAGGCGAAGTTATCTGGTAAGGGAGATTGCCGGCCACTACCACGGGCCCCCCCACCTCCCGGCTGAGCCCCGGAAAATCGAAGCGGAGGACGTCCTGGCAGCGCACTTCCACCCCTGGGGTTTCTGAAAAGACTTCTTCCCGCAAAAACCGGACCAGGGACGGATCCAGTTCCAGGGCCACCAGCCGCCGCGCCTCCTTGGCCAGGAAGACCGTTAAGGCCCCCAGACCGGCGCCGATCTCCACCACGGTCTCATCGCCCTTCAGCTCCAGGGCCGTAACAATGCGCCGGGCCTGATGGGGGTGAACCAGGAAGTGCTGCCCCAGGGTCTTTTTAGGCCTTAGGCCGAGACGCTGTAGGAGGATTTTGGGAGAACTTGAGGACACCGGCGGTTCTGCGCTCCTTGAAGCGGCGATATCGCTTGATAAGCCACATGCTCAGGAAAAAGGAGGCGATGGTCGGAGGGATGGCAATCAGGAGGCCCCCCACCTGCAGGGCCAGGCCCCCTTGCCAGAGCAGGTGCAGCATCTGGGAGGGAGAGTGGCCCTCAGGCCACACCAGGGGCGCCCCGCCGTGCAACAGTAGATTGCCCACCTTATAAGACGCCAGGTAGATGAAAGGAAAGGTCAGGGGGTTGCAGATCTGGAGGCCCAGAAAGGCGGCAACCGGAGAGATTCCCAGGAGAGGGGCCAGAAAGAGCACGGACACCATATGGAAAGGCACCGTGGGGGTGATGCCTATAAAGACCCCAATGGCCATACCCCAAGAGAGCTTCCAGGGTTCGTCCTGGAGGCGGAGGAACTTGAGCCAATGGTAGCGAAGGGAACGTTTGAAAGACATGGGCCTCTAAACTGCTTGAAAGCGGGCGACCCAGCGGGTCCCCCCTACTACCATAATTATAAACGTCTTTTTGAGAAATTTCACTAAAATGCCAGGGGTTAATCCTCTCCCGGGGCCGCCTGGTCCCCGGCCGCGGCCTCTTCCCGGAGCAGCCGGCGCAGGATTTTGCCCACCTGGCTCTTGGGTAGTTCGCTGCGGATTTCGATGAACTTGGGCACCTTGTAAACGGCCAGTTGCTGGCCACAGAAATCCCGGAGCTCCGGGACGCTTAGCTCAACGCCGGCCTTCGGCACGATGACCACCTTGACGGCCTCGCCCCGATAGCTGTCCGGCACCCCGAAGGCCACCGCCTCTTGCACCCCCGGAAACTGGTAGAGAGCCTCTTCCACCTCCCGGGGATAGATGTTGTAGCCCCCGGAAATGATCAGATCCTTTTTGCGCTCCACGATATAAAAATAACCTTCTTCGTCCCGGCGCGCCAGGTCGCCGGTATAGAGCCAGCCATCCTTAAGGACCGCCTCGGTCTCCGTAAGGTTTTGCCAGTAACCCTTCATCACCTGGGGTCCCCGGATGGCCAGTTCCCCAACCTCACCGGGAGGGAGGCTTCCTTGGCCGCTCTCCTGATCCACCACCCGGGCCAGGGTGGCGGGCAGCGGCAGGCCGATGCTGCCTGCGGGCCGCGGCCCCTGGACCGGATTCAGATGGGTCACCGGACCGGCTTCGGTGAGGCCATAGCCCTCCATGATGCGGCAGCCGCTGAGGGACTCGAAGCGGTCCCGCACCTCCAGGGGCAACGGGGCCGAGCCGCTGATGCAGGCCCACAGGGAGGAAAGATCCAGAGCCGGCAGCCGGGGATCGTTAATGAGGGCCACGAATATGGTGGGCACCCCGGGGAGCATAGTGGGCCGGCACTTCCGCATCATCTTCAGGAAACCGTCGATTTCGAAGCGGGGCAGGACAATGATCTCTGCCCCCTGCGACATGGGCCAGTTGAGGCAGGCGGTGAGGCCGAAGGAGTGGGCCATGGGGAGCACAGCCACCAGGCGCTCGCTGCCGAATCGCACCTGCGGCAGCCAGGCGCTGATCTGGGCCACGTTGGCCATGAGGTTGCCGTGGCTGAGCATGGCTGCCTTGGGGGTCCCGGTGGTGCCCCCGGTATAGAGCAAAACCGCCAGATCCTGGACCCCGGGGGTAGGCTCGTCCCCAAGGGGAGGTTGGGCCAGCAAACCTTGCCAGCCGAAACGGCCCGGGGCCGGCTTAAAGCCCCTGGCCCAGCCTTGCCGCCGGGCCTTGAAGGAGTAAAGCCAGCTCAAAGGCCAGGGGAGGGCGTCCGGAAGGCTGGTGACTAGGAGATGGGTCAGGTTCGGCCCTACCCGGGCCTCCTCCACCTTGGGCAGGAGGTGATCCAGGACCACCAGCCGCCGGGTCCCGGAATCGTTAAGCTGGTAGGCCAGTTCCCTGGCGCTCAGGAGCGGGTTCATCGGCACCACCACCGCGCCCAGGCGCAGGGCGGCATGGTAAGCTATCACGAACTGCGGACAATTGGGGAGCAGGATGGCCAGACGCTCCCCTGGGGACAGGCCCTGGTCTTTGAAGGCCCGGGCTAACCGGGCAGCCAGTTCTGAGAGTTGCTGATAGCTAAAGGTCCGGCCGCAGAAGACCAGGGCCGGGGCTAGAGGGCTCCGGGCCGCGGCCTGGAGCAACAACCAGGGGATAGAAGAGGTGGCCGGCCCCACGCTGAGCGGCACTCCCGGGTCGTAATGCCGCGCCCAGGGCTGACCCATCGAAGATGGCCCTCCATTAATGGGGGTGAGGCCCCCCTTCCCCGCATTGGGGACAGGAACAGCCTCCGGGGCCCTGCAGCTCCTCCGGGGAGGCCTGCCGCACCTGGCGCACCGTAAAGGAGACCTCCAGCGCCTTGCCCGCCAGGGGGTGGTTGAAGTCGATGACCACCGCCTCGGGGCCCACTTCCTGGACGACGAAATAGATCGTGTGCCCCTCGTCGTTTTCGGTTTCGAACACCAATCCCGGATGCAATTCCATTTCCGGGGCAAAATCGGAGAGTGGCACCTCCATCACCAGTTCCTGGTCAAATTCGCCGTAGGCCTGTTCCGGAGTGAGGTTGACCACCCGCTGGTCCTCCGGGGACAACCCCAACATGGCTTCCTCGAGTCCCGGAGGCATGGCTCCCCAGCCCAGGCAGAAGGAGATCTCCTCGGGTTGGCCGCTGGGCGGATAGGTTTCCTGCTCCCCCAGGCGGATCAGGTATTCGATGGTCACAAACGAATCTTTATCAATTGTCATCCGGTTCTCCCGAGGAAAGGCTATCCAAAAATCTGATTGGCGGCATTAGTGTCCGGCAAGGTTTTTGCTAATGGGCTGTTTTAAATATAGGCAGGCAAATCACCATCTTTGATTAACTAAGGGAAGTCTCTGCTTTTTCCCCTCTCCCCTCACAGGGGAGGGGGGGGTTTTGGCGGTTTCGATCTGCCCCCGTCATCTCCGAGTAAAGGTTGGCGGTTACATTTTTCCATATTCATTCGCCAGCCCGTACACAGAATCTCTGCCGGACACTACTAGATTGGCAGGGGTTCGAAAATCTTGGCGCAGCAGCCGCCCGTCTGGCGCAGCTGGCGGCCGGGCTCTCCCGGAGGCCAGCCTAACTCTTGCTGCCCATGATGATGCGGCCGGTATTCAGCAGGTTGCACCGCACCGTCTGATGGACGCGGATGCCCACATCTTTCATCACCTTGATGACGTCCAGATCGGTGGTAAAACCGATGGCGCAGCAGACCGGGGCCACCACGTCCTCGATCCGGCCCCAGAGACTGCCGTTCTGGCTGCGGGTGTGATTGATGGCGATGATCTGCCCGCCGGGCTTGACCACCCGGAGAATCTCCCGGCAGACCCGATGCGGGTCTTGGACGGTGGTGATCACATAGGCGGCCATGACCACATCGAAGTGATTGTCGGGGAATTCCAGATTGGCGGCATCCATCACTTGCAAGTAGAAGCGGCTGCCGCTGTTGAGATTGGCGGCCGTTTTCCGGGCAACCTCGATCATGGGGGCGGAGATGTCGATGCCCTCCAGATCGGTTTGCGGCGGGTAATATTCCAGGGTAGAGCCTGGACCCACGCCGATCTCCAAGACCTTCTGGCCAGGCCGGCGGGACAGATACTTAAAGGCCTGGCGGCGGCCGGGCCCCAATAGTTTGCCGAAAATCCAATCATAGAAAGGGCAATAAAAAGAATAGAGCTTCTCCATGTAACGGGGATTAACTCTGGATTTCCTGGATACCATCGATTGTTTCCTCTTGCATCCGCAAAGTTGGGGATGACCCGGCCCATTGAGAGAGGGGACTCTCTTCCCAAAATAAGATATTTTATCTCAAAACCATGAAAAAAGTAAACGGAAAAATTCCCGGCTCGGCGCGCGGCTGGGAGCCACGGGCCATCCTTAGCCGGAGCGGAGGCGCTACCGCCTCCGGCCGGTTTCCTTCAAAAACACGTGGCCGCAGGACTTCTCCCCTGGCGGCGCACCGGAAAGCGTTTGCAATAGCCCCCCGGGTAATTTACAATAAAATAACAAAAATTATCGCAAGGCCAAAAATAGTTTGGGCATTCCGGCCCACCGGGAAGCGCTGCTGGGGGCAGCCCAGAATTATTTACCCACTATCCTTTCCCTTCCCTGGCTTTTTGCGGCAGGGGCGGAGGTTGATGCATGTCTGTTTCGAAAACCGTGGGGCTGCGGCGAGTGGTGATCACCGGGGTAGGCATGGTGACCTCCATGGGCCTCGACGTTCCCACCGTGTGGTCGAACCTCTTGGCCGGGAAATCCGGGATCACCTACCTGGACCGTTTCGACGAGGAAACCATGGCGCGGTACCGCATCCCGGAAAACTTTCCCGCCATTGGCGGCGAGATCAAGAACTTCGACCTGAAAGAAATCCTGCAAGCCCGGAAAAAGGAAGTAACCAAGGAAGATCTTAAGCAAATCAAATATAGCGACCGCTTCACCCAGTTCGCCTTGGCCGCCTCCCTGGAGTCCATCAAAGACTCGGGCATCGATCTGGAGGCCGAAGAGCCGGAACGGGCCGGCGTCATCATCGCCAGCGGCATGGGAGGGGTTAGCACCTGGGAAGAAGGGGTGCAGAAGCTGATTTTCGAAGGTGTGCACCGGGTCTCTCCCTTCATGGTGCCCAAGATGATCCCCAACCTGGCGGCGGGCAACGTCTCCATCAGCTTTAAGGCCAAGGGGCCCAATATCGCCCTGTCCACCGCCTGCGCCGCCGGGGCTCACGCCATCGGTATGGCCTACCGCTCCATCCAGTTGGGAGAGGCGGACATGATGGCCGCGGGTGGCAGTGAAGCCGCCATCACCGTTCTTACCATGGCGGGCTTCTTTCGCATGGGCGCCCTGGCCATGGGCTACAACGACAATCCTGCGGCCGCCAGCCGCCCCTTTGATCTTAAGCGCTCGGGGTTCGTCATGTCGGAGGGCGCCGGCATCCTCGCCCTGGAGGAACTGGATCACGCCCTGGCCCGGGGGGCCAGGATTTACGCCGAGATCATCGGGTTTGGCATGACCGGCGACGCCCACCACATCACCGACCCGGACCGGGAAGGGGCCACCCGTTGCATCGCCCTGGCTATGAAGTATGGCGGTGTCACCCCGGCCGACATCGATTACGTCAATCCCCACGCCACCGCCACCCCGGTGGGCGACCGCAACGAATGTCTGGCTCTCAAGGAGATCTTCGGGGATCACGCTTCCCGTCTGCTGGTGAGCGGCACCAAGTCCATGACCGGCCACCTCTTGGGCGCGGCCGGAGCGGTGGAAGCCATTTTTTCCGTCCTGGCCATCCGGGACAGCATGGTTCCTCCCACCATCAACCTTACGGAGGTTGACCCGGACTGCGCCGGCCTCGATCTTGTACAGGATACGCCTCGGAAGGCGGAGGTTCGCTATGCCCTGTCCAACTCCTTCGGATTCGGCGGCACCAACGCCTCCCTGGTATTCAAACGCTATGAAGACTGAGTAAGGAGAAAGGTCCCAGGCCAACTGCCGGCCATTGCTCACTGCCAACTCTGACCACATGAACTCGGGCCCCAAAGCCATACGCATCGCCATCGTCCTGAACGGGCAAGAGTTCGTCTGCCTCCCCGTAACCCTGCCTTTTTCCCTGGAAGGGTATCCGCCCCTGGATCTGGTCCTCTACGGCGCCACCCCCGGGACCAGCCAGGCTCTGCAGGTTTACCCCATAAAGGATTTACGGCCGGATGAATTCGATCTCATCCTGGACGGCCAATCCCTGACCGCCGGGCTGCCCGATTTCTCCCCGGAGCGGCTCAGCCAGCTCATTAGCGGCCCCCTCGCCAACTTCCTGAAAGGGTTGATCTGCCAGCTCCAGGAGCTGCGCCAGAAACAGGAAATCAACGCCGGCATCATCAAAAGCGCCACCGACGGCATCGTCACCATCAACGAAGACCATGTCATCATCGGCTACAACGAGGGAGCCGAGAAAATGTTCGGCTACAGCCGGGGCGAGGCCCTGGGCCAGGACCTGAATATCCTGATTCCGCCTCCCTATAAGGAAGTACACCGGGGATTCGTGCGGCGCTACGTAGCCACCCGGGAGGCCCGGGTGATCGGCAAGCACGTGCGGCTCAAGGCCCAGCGCCGGGACGGCAGCGAATTCCCCATGAGTATCTCCTTTTCCGTGGCCGAGATCCGGGACAACCTCTATTTTACCGGGGTCATCCGGGACATCACCGAATATCAAGAGATGCAAGACCGGCTGCTGCAGTCCGAGCGCCTGGCCGCGGTGGGCAACACCGTGACCCACATCGCCCATGAGATCAAAAACCCCCTGCTGATCATCGGCGGCTTCGCCCGGCAACTCATAAAGATTCCCGGCCTGGACGACAAATCCCGCCAGAAGTTGAACATCATTGCCGAGGAAGTGAGCAACCTGGAAGCCATGGTGGCGGAGATGCGGGATTTTGTGCGCCTGCCACCGGCGGTGAAAAGCCAGGGCCGCCTGGAGGAGGCCATCTCGGAGGCCCTGGAACTGTTCCGGGACACCTTCACTGAAAATCATATCAAGAGCAAGCGGGTGGAAGATGGCCCTCTGCCGCCACTCGATTTTGATCCCAAGCAATTGCGCCAGGTCCTCATCAATCTCTTCAAAAACGCCCTGGAAGCCATGCCCCGGGGCGGCGAAATCGCCATCAGCACCCGGGTTTCTGGGCAGAACGCCGAAATTGTGCTGGCGGACACCGGCGAAGGCATGGACCCGGAGGTGGCGGCCAACATCTTTCAGCCTTATTTCACCACCAAGGCCCAGGGCACCGGCCTGGGCCTGGCCATCTGCCAAAGTATCATCCGGGGGCACGGTGGCTCCATCTCCGTCAAAAGCACCCCGGGTAAAGGAACCGCTTTCACTATTCAACTGCCACTGGCGCCCTAGGTCTGGTCCCGACTCAAGAGGGGAGGGCGGGCAGCAGCAAAGACCCCGGTTTTTTCATGAGCGGCAATCTGGCCTTAAAGCAGGAGGACGCCCCTTTCCTGGAGGTGCGGGACCTCAGGGTCCGCTTCAGCACTTCCCGGGGAGAGGTGCGGGCCCTGGCCGGGATCGATTTTTCGCTGCAGCCTGGCGAAACCTTGGGGCTGGTGGGAGAATCGGGCTGCGGCAAGACCGTCACCGCCATGGCCATTTTGCGCCTCCTCCCCCTGCCGGCGGCCCATGTGGAAGGAGAGGTCCGTTTTTTGGGGGAGGACCTGCTGAGCTGCCCGGCGGAGCGCCTGGCCCGGATTCGGGGCAACCGCATCGCCATGGTCTTTCAGGAGCCCATGACCGCCCTGAACCCGGTGTTCACCATAGGCGAGCAGGTGGCAGAGGTGCTGCGCCTGCACCGGGGCCTTAGCGAGGTGGCCGCCCTGGAAGAGGCCGCGGCCTCCCTGACCCGGGTGGGACTGGCCGAGGCGAGGCAGCGCCTGCGGCAATATCCCCATGAGCTCTCCGGGGGGCAGCGCCAGCGGGTGCTGATGGCCATGGCCCTGGCCTGCCGCCCGGACCTGCTCATCGCCGACGAGCCCACCACCGCCCTGGATGTCACCGTTCAAGCCCAAATTCTGGCGCTCCTCCGGAACCTGAAGGCTGACCTGGGTCTGGCGATGCTGTTCATCACCCACAACCTGGGGATCGTGGCTCAGACTGCCGACCGGGTAATGGTGATGTACGCCGGGCTCATAGTGGAGGCGGCCGCCACCGGGGAGCTCTTTGCCAGCCCGGGCCATCCCTATACCAGGGGGTTGCTGGCCTCGGTGCCCCGGCTCGATTTTCAGCGGCCCCCCGGGGCGCCAATGGAAGCCATCAAGGGACAACTGCCGCGAGAGCCTCCCCCGGGCTGCCTCTACCAGGACCGCTGTCCCGAAGCCCGGGGACAGTGCCTGACGCCGCCTCCCTGGGTGGAGGTGGCCCCTGGACATCAGGTGCGGTGTTGGAATTATGGCTGAACTGCTGAAAGCCCAGGATTTGTGCCGCCACTACCGCTTGCAGGGCTTCTGGGGCCAGGGGCCGTTGCTGAAGGCGGTGGACGGGGTGAGCTTCGCCCTGTTCCCCGGGGAGACCCTCGGGCTGGTGGGCGAATCCGGCTGCGGCAAATCCACCCTGGCTCGCCTGGTTCTGGGGCTGCTGGCTCCCACCTCCGGCCGGGTCTGGTTCGGGGGCGAAGACCTCAGCAGTCTGCCCCGCCGGGGCCTCAAAGCCATGCGCCGCCAGTTCCAGATCATCTTCCAGGACCCTTACTCCTCTCTTAACCCCCGCATGACCGTGCGGCAAATCCTGGAGGAACCCTTCCTCATCCATAATCTGGGGACCCGGAGGGAACGCCGGACCTGGGTGTCAGAGTTGCTGGCTGAGGTGGGCCTGGCCCCGGAACACCTGGGCCGCTACCCGCACGAATTCAGCGGCGGCCAGCGCCAGCGCCTGGGGATCGCCAGGGCCCTGGCGTTGCGCCCCCGGCTGATGGTGGCCGACGAGCCGGTCTCGTCTCTGGATGTCTCCATTCAGGCCCAGATTCTCAACCTGCTGGTCCAGTTGCATGAACACCACAATCTTACCTACCTCTTCATCTCCCATGACCTGAGCATCATCTCCCAGATCTGCACCCGGGTGGCGGTGATGTACCTGGGACGCCTGGTGGAGATGGCCCCCCGGGAGGTCTTGGCCCGGGGGCGCCTCCATCCCTATACTGAGGCCCTGCTGGCCGCGGTGCCCCAGCCCGACCCCCGGCAGCCATTCCGGCCCCCGGCCCTCAAGGGGGAGCTGCCCAGCCCGGTGCAGGTACCTTCGGGCTGCCCCTTTCACCCCCGCTGTCCCGAGGCCGAGTTCCCCCGCTGCCGGGACCAGGTCCCGGCCTACCGGGAAACCGCCCCGGAATACTGGGTCGCCTGCCATTTTCGCTGAAGAGGGAGGATGGAAACTATACTGCTCAAGACCATACCCATAGTCTTTTTTGGTCGGGAGACGTATTGATAATAAATTGATGGTCCTAAAATTGCTTTGTAATGAAAATATTTAGGGGGTGTCCTTATGCTAAGGAAAATCAAAGATAATCTTAAGCTATTTTTTTTCATAATTCATAAGTGGGCTACAAAACTAGGAATCCATATTTTACCTGTTCATTATTATTCTCCGGTCCCAGATATTCTGGAGCTTGATAAGGCTAAAGATATCTGGGCTAAAAAATCCGAACTACCTGGAGTTGCGCTTGATATAAATGATCAGGCAAATAATTTAGAAATGATTTGTCGTCCATACTTAGATGAATATGTGGGCAATAAAATATATCTTGAGGCGACTTCAAAAAGATTCGGGCCAGGTTTTGGATATATTGAAGCCCAGGCATTGCATGCAATTATACGCTACTATAAACCAAAGACAATTATCGAGGTAGGTTGTGGAGTCTCGACATACTGCATGATATGTGCGTCCAAGGAGAATGTAAATGAATCAAACCAGCCTTCAAAAATATTTTGTATTGAACCGTACCCATCTCCTAAGATTAAAACGCTTTCAGAACTTTCAGAAATTGAACTGATAACCGAAAAAGTCCAGAATGTTCCAATGGAATTCTTTGAAAAACTGGCTGACAGCGATCTGCTTTTTATTGACTCTTCCCATACGGTAAAACCAGGAAGTGATGTTAATTATCTGATATTAGAAATCATCCCTCGTTTAAAGCCAGGTGTAATAATACATTTTCACGATATATATTTACCTTATGACTACCAACGCGATGTTCTTAATACCTTCCTACACTGGACTGAAACATCGCTTTTGCACGCTTTCTTAATTAACAATAATCAAGTTAGAATAATTTTTTGCATGAGCCAATTACATTACGATCGAAAAGATATTTTGAAAGAAGTTTTCCCAGAATATAATCCACAAATAGATAAAAATGGGATTGTTAGTAGCAGTTACATGACTGTTGAGGAACAAATGTCTCAGCACTTTCCTTCTTCAATCTATATCCAGATAATATGATCCTTTACAGTTATATTTTAGAATTTCTATATTGTTATATCAGCATAGGTTGAAGTGGATGCATTATGTCTTATTGAACGAAGAGACTTCCGTTTTACTTGATTTCCGGCATGAGCATGGTTACTTTTAGCGTACCCTGGCCCAGCCCATTGGTAACACACCCGGGAAAGAACTTCGAGGCCGAAGCGTCAAGGGAGGTTGACAGAGATGAGGCTGGCTGACCAAAATCCCGGTAAGGTGCTGGGCGTGGCGTTGCTGCTGCTGGCCTGGGTTATGGTCCCGGCCGGCCCCGCCCGGGCCGCCTCCCAGGATCAGGCGCTGTTCTACGATGCCCTGGCCCCCTACGGCGCCTGGGTGAACTACAGCCAATACGGGCCGGTTTGGTATCCCACCAGAGGGGTGCCCGCCAACTGGCGGCCCTATGTGGACGGCCGCTGGTCGCCCACCGCCGCGGGTTGGACCTTTGAAACTTCCGAACCCTGGGGCTGGGCCACTTACCACTTCGGCAACTGGATGCCCACCACTGAATACGGCTGGGTCTGGGTCCCGGGCAGCACCTGGTATCCCTCCACCGTGGCCTGGCGCACCAGTGATGATTACATAGGCTGGGCCCCCATCCCGCCGCCCAATTTTGCCCCGGAGTCGGTATATTGCGGGTCGTATGCCTTCGGCATATCGTTGGTGGACCTCCTGTGCCCGCCTTTGTGGGTCTTCGTCCGGGCCCCCTTTTTTCTGCGGGGATTCGGGTCGCCCTTCTTCCCGAGCTTTTCCTATGCCAACTCCGCGGCTCTGGCGCCCTTCAATTTTTTGCCGGTACTGTTTCCCGGGACCTTCTTCGAGACCAATTATGTCTCTCCGGCCTTTGTCCCACGGGCCTTCTTCGTCTTCGGACCGTCCTTCTCCTTCGTGGCTCGGGTAGCCAATATTGATCCCGCCACCCTCCGCAACTTTGCCGACAGCGCCAACCTTACCCGGTTGCGAAACGTTCTCCCCCCCGCCGCGGTGATGTCCCGGCAGCCCTTGATCCGGGCCGCCATCCCCGCGGCGGTGCTTGGGGGCACGGGATTTCCCATTACCCGGGTTACCGATCCGGCCGCAGTCCAGGGACAGTTGGTTCGCCCTGGGGTGGTGCCGCCGCCTCCGAATCTCCCCAACGCCGCCAGGGAGATCTCCCGGGGCGCCCAGGAGGTTCCCGAAATCTTGACGGCACCCGGACGACAGCGGGCACCGAGAATGGGTACGTTTGGGAAGGCCTCGACCCTGCCCAGGGGCCTGGCCCTGCCCCCGCAAGCGGAGCAGGCCCTGACCCCCTTGATGCGGCGGCAAATCCGGCGGCAGGCTCAAGGAATTAAGGTCCAGCCCGGGTTCGCCCCGCGACAGTTGCAAACCCAGGTGGCGCCGCGGCCTGGCCCCGCTTCTTCAATCCCCAGGCAGGCGCCGCTGACCGGTGGAACTGGGGAGGGGCGAGGCTGGCGCTAACCGCGGTTGCGGCTATCCCGGGACCACCTCATAGCCCGCGGCCTTGATCACCCGGGCCAATTCCCCTGGGTCCACCGGTCCGGCGCTCTGATAAGCCACCCGGCCGTCGGTTGCGTTCACTTGCACCTCCGAGATTCCCGGCAGGCTTTCAAGGGCACTGGTCACCGCCGCGGCGCAATGCCCGCAACTCATCCCTTTCACTTTAATTTCCGGCATTTTGGCCTCCTCAGAATCTGGAGAGTTCTTTGCACTCCCCTCCCCAAATTCTAATGCATCCTCAAAGGAGAAGGAAGAGGCGGATGATGGCGGGAGATTCGGTGGTGGGCAGATTTAGTGGTGGATGAGACTTTTCTGGTCCTGCAACGTAAACCAGTGATCAGTGATCAGTGGTCGGTGGTCAGTGGGTAGGGGCGGGTTTTAAACCCGCCCCTACTGCTCACTGCTCACCGCTTACTGCTCCAGGGCGCTGATGCCGACATTGGTGAAACCCATGTCCGAGGCCGTGGTGACGCTTTCCGCGGCCAGGTCGATCCAGTAGGCCGTATTCAGGGTCAGGCCGGTGACCACCACGGAGACGGAAAAGGGCACGTGCAGGTCAGCGGCGGTGATGGCGGCTGGGTTGGTATATTCCTGGATAACCCCGATCTGAGTCCCAGTCAGAGTGCCAGCATTGGACGGCGCACCGCCGGTCCCATAGGAAATCTGATACAAAATGCCGTTGTCGACCGTAGTGCCGGTGGGGGCAATGATGGTCCCGCAGATCGTGATTAAGACTCTCCCGGAGCGAGTCGGAGTAATGGAGCCGGCCAATCCCTGCATTTTGTAAGCACTGGTGCTGGCCGGGGCCGTGGGGCTGCTCGTCCCGGTTTTCTGGTCATAAGCAGCTACGGGCAGGTCGGCATTTACCAGGGCCCGGAACGAAGCCGTGCCGGAACTGCCGTTAGGCGCAGCGTAGATATAGTTGGCAGTTTGCGAGCCGGAAATACCGGCCGCCGTGCCAGTAGTATTCTGATTAAAGGTCGGCCAGTCGGTCAACTGGCTGCCGTTCACCGCAGGGAGCCTGCCGCTGCCGTCAAGCTGCACCAGATTGTTGGCCGCAGTCCCCACTTCATAGGCGTTATTCCAGGTATAGCCGGTCGCAAGAGGGACGCCGGAGCCGGGTGCGCCCTGCCCCACCAGATACTGCTGGGCCTCGGCCCCGTTGATTGCCAGGGTCAGCAGGAGCAATGCCATCAGGATTACTGCTCTTTTCATGGTTCGATCCTCCTTAATAAGCCGTCAACCCGCAGTTGAAGATGCTCACCCCGGCTGCCGAGGCCGAAGCCGCCCGGCTAAGGGTCAGGGTGTTCGTTCCGGTGTCGATAGCGATAACTCTGTTGTCAGGGCCAATGCCACTACCCTGAATGAAGTCGCCTACCATCCAGTTGCCGATGTTAGTCACGCTCGTAAGAGAGGTGCTGGAATTGGTAGCCGCCGTTGACAGATTGCCGGGGCCAATAATAAAAAGCGGCACTACGACCTGGATAGAGCCACCTGCTGGCGCCCATGAAGTGTTGATGTTATCCACTAAACTCTGGGCTGTGATCTGAGCCCCGGTGATATTAGTGACGTGGAAAGCTGGGGCGATATTGCCTGAGTTAACGGTTGACCTGTCTGGCACATTCCATAAGATTGTATCTCCTAACTGATAATCGGCGCCTCCCCCTGCTCCAGCTGTAAAAGTCAGGACGGCGCTGTGGCCGACGCCGGATATGGACAATCCGCTATAGTAAAAGGTGTCGGTTATGTAGTTATTATAACCAGGACCGCCGTTAATATTGTAGTGGGTACAACTTTGATTGGTGAATATCTGTGCCTTGGTCGTCCAGGGCGAGATGTACTGCTTCCCGGTATAATATCCAGTATATTCCTCACCTAAATAACCGGGGCTATCCCATATCGGGGAGTTTGTAAATGTCCCAAAGTCCAGAGGATTTAGAGTATAACCGATAAGCGCATTAGCATTAAATGATAGAAATGTAGTTCCTGTAAATACCGGTGGCCTATTGTCGGCGATGAAATTGAACCCCCAAGCTACTCCTCCACCCTCTATGCTACACCCTGTAAATAGCGAACTTCCAACAAACAAATACGGTTCGTAAGAATGAATAATGTCTATAAGGCAACTATCATAATGACAGGAATTATTTCCCAGCCAGCCAATAGATTCCATTTCTGCGCCTGATACTACACTGGCGCCATTTCCCCCATCAATAACTTCCCAGGTTGTTTGACTCCCTCCACCATAGATAGAAGGAATTTGTCCTTGTTGAGCACCGTGGACCGTCCCAGTATATCCCTGCCAGCAGGAAGTAACCCAACCGTTCTCCGTAATACAACCGTCATTTTGGGTTCCGCCAAAGGAAAAGCCATAAGTGCAATTTATAGCTTGGCTATCCCTGATGCTGATGGTGTCATCTGCCTCGCCGCCCAGGGCCACAAAGCCCACGACGAAATTGCTTATCTGAATATCTTTTAGAAACAGACCCGAACTATATCCCTGCCCGTAGGTATCGTTGCTGTACCCGCCTGTGGGTTTGGTCCCGGAGTAAGGGTCAAGGGCAATCCCGGCATAAGGGGAATATTGCGTGTCATTGCAGCCCGCCGTGACCCAATCAGCCTTCACGGGGTCAGGCATACTATTTGCATAAGAGTTACAAGCAGTACTTGGCGCAACATTCTTTCCATTGATTGTAAGGCCTTCTATTACTGTTCCCCGTAAATTACATAGTGCAACAGCAGGCCGGTCCCCGAAGGCAGTAGCGTCAATAAATGTTGCTTTGCTTCCCGCACCCCTAATATTATAGCCAATAAGACCATAGCGAGAATTTTCCCCTATCTTCCAGGTATCGGTAATCTTGTACTCGCCTTCTGGTAAATAGATAGGGGCACCACCGGGGCCACACGTAGCGGACACAACCATACTGTTGAGGGCGGCTGTATCATCGTTCACATCATCGCCCTTAGCTCCCCACCACTGAGGAACCAGAGTTGTGGGCTTTCCCGGACAGTTTGCATTTGAATTGTTCCAAAAGGAGACAAGCGCAGTTGCATCGGCACAGGAGAACACCTGATATAGCCCTGCCTGGAAGCCCCCGTTGATGGTGAGGGTAACGCCGGTGGGGATGGACAGGATGGCTCCACGCTCCGGGGCCAGGGTGAGGTTGGCGGGGATGGTGAGGTTAGTAGAAATTGCTTGAGGGCTACTATAATGCAAGGTGGCCATGGTTGTGGTGCCGATGGTGGTGATGGCCGCCGCCAGGGTGGCGCAGCCCGGGTCGCCGATGGTGTAGCCCAAAGGCAGGCCGTAATCGGCGCCTGAGACCGCCGGCGTAGTGCCTCCGGTCCCGTTGCCTTTCAACATGGCCGTGCCGGTAGTGGCCGGGGCATAAGCCCCCGGGGTTATGGACACCACGCCCCCGGTGTTGGTGAGGGGGGAGTTGAAGGTGAGAGAGGAGGAGCCGCCGGACGAGGCTATGGCATAAGGGTTGGCCACCGTGCCCGAGCCGGTGATGGTGACGTTGCCGCCTGCCGCTAGTAGTCCGTTGATGCTTGCCACCGACCCGGCCTGCCCGGTAATGCTGCCGGTAGGCGTCACATAATCTGTTCCCGGACTGGCACTGGTAAACCCGCCTGCCCCGTTCCCTTTGAGGAGAGCTGAGCCCAAAGTGGCCGGGGCGTAGTCGGTGCCGGGGACTGCCGCCGTAGTGCCCCCAGCGCCATTACCCTTGAGGATGCCGGTGCCGGTAGTGGCCGGGGCCGCGCCTACCATCGCCGCGGTCAGGTTGGTTAAATTTGCCCCACTCACTGCCGGAAGCTGGCCGCTGGAATTGAGCAGCACCACGCCATTGGCGGCGTTGGCGTTGGCGGTCGAGCCGGTGCCCCCGTTGGCGGCGGCTACGACTCCGGTCACGTTGGCGGCGGTACCCGTCGTGTTTTGATTCAGAGTCGGGAAGGTGCAATTGGCCAGATTACCGGATGCCGGGGTGCCCAGGGCCGGGGTTACCAAGGTGGGCGACGTGAGGGTTTTATTGGCTAAGGTCTGCGTGTCCGTAGTGCCAGCGATGATGCCGCTGGCGGGGAAAGCCTCACCCGTTACGGAACCCGCAGCCCCGGTGGTGGATTGATTCAGGGTTGGGATATCCGAGGCTACAATCGACCGGAACGAAGCCGTGCCAGAGCTGCCATTAGGCGCAGCGTAGAAGGATTTGGCGGTCTGGGAGCCGGAAAGTCCGGCGGCGGTAGTGGCGGTCGCAGCATTCCCGGTGGTATTCTGGTTCAGGGTGGGAAAAGTGCAGTTGGCCAGGTTTCCGGAGGATGGAGTGCCTAAAGCTCCGCCGGAATATAACATCGTGGCACTTGATGCAGGAAAAGTATAGGTTGCGGCGGAACTGGGACCGGCGATACTGGCGTAGGCTCCCCATAGGGTAGCTGACCCAGCGCTGCCAGTAGTATTCTGATTAAGAATAGGAAAGGTGCAGTTGGCGAGGTTGCCAGAGGCCGGAGTCCCAAGGACCGGTGTCGTCAGGGTCGGTGAAGTCAGAGTCTTATTGGTAAGAGTCTGGGTATCTGAAATACCGACTAAGGCACTGGCCGGGGCAGTAAGGCTGGTCCCCCAGGCGGAGCCGGTGGAAAGTGGAACTCCAGCTCCCGGATAAAGCATGCTGCCACCGCTGCCGCTGCTGGAAATCGAATAAGGGCTGGCCGCGGTTCCAGAACCAGAAAGGGTGATATTGCTTCCGGAGCTTATCAAGCCGTTGATGGTCGCAACCATCCCGGCCTGGCCAGTGGTGTTCTGATTAAGGGTGGGGAAGGTGCAGTTGGCCAGGTTTCCGGAGGATGGAGTGCCCAGAGCCGGGGTGGTCAGGGTCGGGGTGGTCAGGGTCTTGTTGGTAAGGGTCTGCGTCCCGCCCGTGGTGACGAAGCCATCCAGAGCATAGGTGTTGCCGGAGGTGCCGGAAAGAGAATATCCGGCATAGGCAGGGGGCGTTCCGACGCCACCGGACAGGAGAGGCTTGTTGGCGGCCACATCCGGGATATATGATGTTGCCCCGAAGCCGCTCTGATAGACTAAGGAGCCTGCCGTGGTGCCTGACAGATTCATGGCCGTGGTGGCCGTAGTGGCCGTGGCGGCCGTGGCCGCATTGCCGGTAGTATCCTGGTTCAGGGTTGGGAACGTGCAATTAGCCAAGTTGCCGGAAGAGGGAGTGCCCAGCGCCGGGGTGGTCAGGGTCGGGGAGGTCAGGGTTTTATTGGTGAGTGTCTGGGTATCGGAGACTCCGACTAGAGCGCTGCCCGGAGCCGTCAGGCTGCTCCCCCAGGCGCCGGAGCCGGCATAGACCGGGATGCCGGAAGCAGAGGGCCAGCTCATGCTGCCGGGTTGGGAGTACCAGCCCTTAACCCCGGACGCATTGGTCCCGTACACCATAGAATTGCCGGGCGAAGATGAGTCCCCGGACAAGGCCACGGTCCCGCCCGTGTTGAGGAGGCTCTGGTAGAAGGTCAAGCCGACGGCGGCGGCATTAAGCGTCTGCCAGCTCTTGTCGCCTCTCCAGTATTGGGAGGTGGTCCCGGGGGCGATGGCGGGTTCCTGGGCCTCGTTGAGGACGTTCCCCAGCCCCACCGCGGCGGCGTTGAGGGTCTGCATGGTGAGGTCGCCCCTCAGGTATTGGGAAGCGGTGCCGACCGGCAGGGCGGCCTGCTTGGCGTTGAAGGCGCTCCAGTCGGCGGCGCACAAGTAGCCGGCCGCCGCGGCGCCGGCCTGGGGCATACTGATTACGCGAGTGGCGGCGTTATAGGTGAGGGGCGCCGCGGGCGAGAAGTTGACGCCGCCCCCTCCGCCCCCATTCGCGGCCAGGAGGGCCAGTTCGGCGTCAGCCTTGGCCAGGCCCTGGTTGAACAGGTTATATTCCGTCGGTCCCGCGGCCCCCAGGGAGGGTTCGTAGAAATAGCCGTTGGCGGTCCACTGGCCGGCATGGCAAGTGAGCGGTGAGCAGTAAGCAGTGAGCAGTAAAGCTAACCCAACCACGGTGACTTTGAATAACTTATTCATTCGAGACTCCTATAAGCGGTAAGCACTTAGCCGTTAGCAGTTGTTTTATTCCTGCTCCCTGCTCACTCGCTTCATTCAATGCCGAGGGCCTTCAGCGTGGCCGGGCCCGCCTCACCATCGGCTACCAGGGAGCCCTGGGAACGTTGAAAACCGGCAACGGTAAGCTCCGTTTGAGGTCCATAAACCCCATCCGCCTCCAAAGACCCACAGGCCGGAACCACCCGCCGCTTCAGGGCCTCCTGGAGGCGCTGCACCGCCGGACCCCTCATCAGGGGATCGGTGAGGCGGTAAATGGGCCCGGTTGGAGGCATAACCGGAATATTAGGCCGGGGCGTCTGGTACTCGATCCCTGGAACCATTATACCCAAATCCCAGCGCCGGCCGTGCAGGGTGGAAGTAATGACCCCGGTTGCGGTAGAATGCGCCTCCACGGTCCCCCCCAGGCCGTCTGAGAAGACGATATGGCCGCACTGGGAGGCGGTGCCCAACCTCAGGACCGCGGCCCCGGGCGAGGCGGCAGCTTCCTCCAGAGAGACGATGAGGCCGACGCTGCGGGCGTCCCGGTTCCAATAAATGGTGCCTCCGTAAACCTCCAGGGGGTTCCCCTTGTCGCGGTCGGCGCCATAAATGAGCTTGGCCGCCTGATATACGGCCCAGGAAGCGAGTTTGGAGCAATCAAAGACCCGGGGGTTCGGCGCCCCTACCGGAGTGAGGGCGCCGAAGACGTAAGAATCGCCCAGGCGGGTGCGGGCTTTTTGCAGGATGTCTGCGCCTGTGACCATAAAAGCTCCTGTTTTCTGTTTTCTTTCTTCTGTTTTTCTGGGAAAGGCAAAATCAGACCCATTTATAAAAGACAGAAAACAGATAATCGCCTTTATTTAGGCCAGTTGCTGAAGAGGCCCACGAGGGCGACGATGCCGCCGAGGGTGGCGGTCAAGGCTGTTTGCAAGGGGCTGGACTGAGCCGGGGTGATGATGCCTAAGGCCACCAGGGTGCTCAGGGCGGCGGCGATGATCCCGGGGATGGTGGTCTTGGGATCGGCCCAGATTTTTTGCCAGAAAGTCATATGGCCTCCTTAGCTGCTGGTATAGTGGCCGGTAGCAAAGGCCCCTGGCCTGTGAGTAATCATATGGGCCACAGGCGGGACGCCTATGCTACCGGCTTACTGCTCACTGCTTACTGTCTTGGCGGGATGCGCTCCGCTTTCCCGCCCTACACCGCTGCTCACTGCTCACAGAAATGGTGGGCGGTGCCCACCCTACACTGCTTAATATTTGATGATGTAATTCAGCACCAGGGCGGGGGGGGTGATATTGTGCGCCCCGCCGCCGCCGGTGGCGGTCCCTGTGATACCATTCAGGGCGGTAATTGCCGTAAACTGGCCACTCTGGATAAGTGCGGTATTAACGTTATCCTGTATGACTGCATTTGATCCCCCGCCGCCGGTGCCGGTTGCCAGAGTCCCTGTTACCGGCATACTCGCTTCCTCTGCCGACGTTAGAGTATGCGATTGCTGGCCGCCGCTGGCTCCCAGCGTGGCGCTGCCGGTGATGCCTCCGGTATTGCCCGAGCCCAAACGCCCGGCCGCCGTGCCTCCCATGGCGTCGGCGCCGAAGGCGGCGCGGCCCCGCAAATCTGGGATGCCGAAGGTGCCGCTCCCGGAGCCGTAGGTGGTGCCGATGGCGCCATACAAGCTGGCATAGGTCGTGGTGCTCACCTGCTGGCCGTAGCATAAGAGCCAGCCGCTGGGAGCGGAGGCGCCTGCATAGGGCACGATGACTCCAGGAGGAATAGAGGCGGCCGCCAGGTTGGTCAACAGGCTGCCGTCCACCGCGGGCAGTTGGCCGCTGCTGTTAAGCTGGACCAGGTTATTGGCGGTCGTTCCCACCGTGTAGGAAGTCCCCCAGGCCGACCCGGTGCTGTTGGGAACTCCGGCGCCGGGATAGACCATGCCGGTAGTGGGCAGATTGGTCAGTAAAGCCCCGCTCACGGCGGGGAGCTGGCCGCTGCTGTTAAGTTGGACCAGGTCATTCGCCCCCGTCCCCACTGTGTAGGAAGTCCCCCAGGCGGACCCGGTGCTCAGAGGAACCCCCGCTCCCGGATAAGACAGGCTTGGGGGTAAGGTCTGCCAGGTCTTGTCGCCGCGCCAATATTGAGAAGTGGTTCCGGGGGTAATGGCTAGCTCCAGACCCAGGTTGGCGGCGCCCAGCGTTCCGAGGACGATCCAGGCGGTGTTTGTTGAGTTCATTTGTTTCAGGAGGTTGTTGGTGGTGTCGGCCCAGAGCATGTAAGGCTCGGTGGTGGTGGGCGCCGAAGGTCCGGAGTTGATAGTGTTCAAGGAATCGAGGGCATTATTGAAGCCGGCGCGCACCTGGGCTCCGGTGCCGTCGGGAACCACCAGGGGGTATTGGGAGGCAAGGCAAAAGTTAAAAGTAAAAAGGCAAAAAACCAGCAAAAAGGCGGTTAGTTTTTTCATGGGAAACTCCTTTGATAGGGGCCAGGTTAGTGAGCGATGAGCAGTTACTGCTCACTGCTCACTGCTTACTGCTCAATAGCCCTTGGCGATGTAACTTATGTTCCGTGCTACGCCCGTGCCGCCATTACTAACCATGATTGCGCCCCCGGCTGGCCCGATGGCCGTGGGGAAGGTCACCACGTCCCCGGCCTGGGCGTTCAGAATGGTCACCGCGACGGATGGGGTGATCTGGAAGGCCGGGGTGAAGGTGACGGCCAGCCCGGTGGCGGGGCAGGCGATGCTGCCCACATCGACCAGGCGGTCCGGCATGGAGATGGACCAGGCGAAGTCCGTGACCACGGGTGATAAAGTGACGCCTCCCTGAACTATCTGGGTCAAGAGCACCTGGAAGTTGACTTTACGGAAGACATAGGTGCCGGGGGTAAAATTCTGCCAGGCTCCCCAGGTGGCGCCGTCCTGGGTGAACTGCACCCGGATCTGGACAGTCTGGGCCAGCGCCCCTCCGGCCTGGTCGAAGTCCGGCGCCGCGTCCACGTCGGGCACCGAATCGAATTCCCCGCCGGCTCCCGCATCATATTGATCTACGTCGGGGATGGCATCCATGTCCGGAGCGGTATCGAAGGAAGCACCAGGCACCACGTTGTTGAAGGCCACGGAGGCGCCCAAGGCCGCGGCCTGGGCCGTACCCAGGTCCGGGACCTCGCTGGCGGGAATGGCGTAAGAGCCGACGGCTTGACCAACTGCCAGCACCACGGTCCCGGAGGACACCTGGGCAGCGGTGAGGATACCGGGCCAGCCTTCGCTGGCCTCATCCCTGCTGACCATGTCATTGATGGTGATGGCAACGGCTTCGACCTCGATCTGGGCGGTCACGGCGGAATAAGCCAGGATGACGCCGTTGCTGGCATAAGAGGCTGACACCCAATAGGTGCCGGCCTGCGTTACCAGGAAATCGGGATCGCTGACATAGGTCAGGATTTGAGCTGTGGCCCAAACGGCGCCAGAACGAATCTCGTAATTGATTCCGGAATACCTCGGGTCCTGGGCCGGCGTGATGGCGGTCCATTGGAGGTATTGCTGGGAGCCCTGGTAAACCGACACCAGGCCGGTGATATCCGGGAGGGGAGAGGTGAGGGCGCTGCCCTGGATCTGATAGGGATAGGCCTCGACATCGGCCAGGGATTGGACGGCAGCGCCCACCTGGTTGTAGGACAGAAACTTCAAATAGATGGTCTGGCCAATCTGGTTGACCGAGAAAGGCATTTTATAGACGGAGCCGTCGACCCGGGCGAAGCGGTCGCCGGCGGCGTGGGCGATTCCCACAGGCGAGCCGGTTGCGCCAGTGCCATAACCGTAGCAGTTGCGGCGCAGATAGCTGAGGTCATAGATGGAGGCGCTCACCAGGGCGGCATTTTCGTAGGCGATGAATTCGCCGCCGGAAAGGTAGCAGAGGGTGACCAAGGCGTTCACTTCCGCCAGGGAGGCGCTAAGCAATACGCCTTCGGACTCGGTGAGATTCACCTTGGCCACGTCGGTGGTGTCGGGATCCGGGGCCGCGGGGAGCGGGTTCACCAGGAAGCCGGTGCGGGCCGGCGAGGTGACCATGCCAATCTGCTGGTAATTGCTGCCATCCCATGAGGCCCACACCTGGCAGCCGCCCCAGTTGGGACCGCCGCTCACCGCGGCCCAAACCTCCAGATCGTCGCTCAGGCCCAAAGGCGGCTCGAAGATGACCGGCGGATTGCAGTCCCCCGGGGGAGAGTTGTAATTCAGGACCAGAGGCGAGCGGTTCTGGCTGGGATAGACCGGGGCCTGGGCCGTGCCGATGGGCCATTCCAGGGCTGTGACCGTGGAGGTGCACTGGTCGTCCTCGGAGATCTCGGTGACCCGCAGGGGCATCTGGTTTAGCCCCAGGCGCGGGCTGGTCAGGGTGATCCAGTCGCCGGGCTCCAGGATATTGGCGATGAGGCCCAGCTTGAACTGGTAGGTGTTGCGGGCGTAAAGGCAATATTGGAGGATATTGGCGGCCACCGCAATGGCGACGTCGGGATCGGTGATGGGGTGGGCCATGATGACGTCCTGGGGCCTCAGCCCGTAAACGTCCTGGGCCGCCTGGTTGTTGACCACCACGATGGTGGTATTGTAGTCGGCGTAACGGTCCAGGTACTCGAGCTGCACCTGGTTATAGGCGTCCACCTGGGGGTTGCGGGTGATCTGGATCGGGTCGTTGTTGTCGTCCTCCAGGAAATCATCTTCGGTGAGGTCGAGGACCGGGGTGAGGACCGGGGTGAAGGTGACGCCGGTCTTGGCGCTGCTGACGACCTGGTCGCCCATGGGGATGAACTTGAGATGGTCCTCGCTCCAGATAACTTGGGTGTTGAGGAGCTTGAGGATGTCGGCGATCTGCTCCCGGGTTTCCTGCTGCTCATCGAGAACCGGAGAGAGGAGGAAATCGTTGGCCAGGCAATAGTCGGAAAACTGGCTCATATCGCCGATCTTGGTGGGGTTGAAGCCGGCGCCATAATCGGGGTTGGTGAGGAGATCCGGGAGGAATTCGGCTGGATTGGAGTCGAGCAGGGTATTGTAAGTGTAATTAAGGACGACGGTGCGGCCACAGTCCCAGCCGGAGAAGGTGTAGGTGCCGGCGGTGACGTTGTATTGGCCGGCCGCGGCGGGGGCGCCGGCCGCCGGGGTTAAAGGTGTCCCATCGTCATAGGTGACGCCGTTGTCCTCCGTCCAGACGCAGCCGCTGGGAGAGATGGTAGCGCCCTGGGGCGTGGCGTAGTAATAGGCGATCACCAGGTCGCCGGGGTTCTGGCTGGCGTCCAGGGGGCTAAACCAGTAGGAGCCGTTGAGGCTCATATAGCAGCCCTGGGCGACCACCGGCGGGTAAAGGGGATTGGGTTGGGAATAGGGAATGGGGGTGAGGAGGACCCCGGTCAGAGCGACGCCGGCGTCTCCGGTCCACAGGTCGTCATTGACCACCTGGACCGGGTTGTCGTCGGGGAGGGTATATGCCTCGGTGCAGGTCCCGAGGCATCGGGCCACGGCCTGGAAGGCGGGTGCCGGGACATAGGTGTAGGAGATGACTATATTGCCGGCAGCGGGAGGAACATAGCCCGGATCATCAGGCGCGATATCCGGAGTGCCGACATAAAAAGTATAAATGCCACCGGTCTGGGAATACTGCCCCGAGGCCTCTGGAGTCCCGGACACTTTGGTCATGGAGACCTGATTAAAGTCGCCATTTGCATCAACGCTGTCCCAGATAACCCCGCCATCGCTGATGAAGGCGACGGCGTTGGCCACGCTGACGGGAGTGATAGGCCCCCCGCCCGCACTGTAGTATGGCAGTGTATATGATTCGGTGGCCGTCGCGGCCGGGGGCAGCATCTGGGGCTCGCCGGTGACGGTGGTGGCGACTGTATAAGGAAGCGGTCCGTAGCACTCAAAGGAGACGTTGGGCATGGAGTTGCCGCTACCCAGATAGATGTTGCCGTGATAGAAGGCGGTGCCGTAATAGCCCAGGGCCTGGGCCGGGGCTCCGCTCAGCAGCTCGGGAACCGGGGGTTGGGGGCGCGAGCCTGCGGCCAGGCCCGCGGCGCTGAACAGGCATTGCCGGGTCTTGTCGCTCCAGGTGCGGCCGATGGCGGTGAGGGGCCCTTCGCAGAGGCCGAAGAGGACCCAGATGGTATAGACGTATTGGGAGCCGCCGGAGGGCTGGGCGCCGCCTTTGCCCATGCTCTGGGAGGAGGCCGGCTGGGCCACCGGCATCCAACCCCAGGCGAAGAAAATGTTGGGCTGGAGGCGGTTGCGGCCGTAGAAAAGGGGGATGGCCAGGCCCTCTACCGCGGTGGTGACGCGGTAGGAGGCCTGGATGGTGCTGGTCTTGGCCGCAGGGCGGCTACTGCTGCCCGCCGCGGAGTCGCCCATCAATCCGGACATGGATAAGTCCCTTAAAAGTGAGCAGTGAGCAGTGAGCAGAAAAATCCAACTGATAACTACTGCTTACTGTTCCGAAAAGTTAATGTGGCAAAAACTTTTCATCGTCTCGGTTGAGCCGAGGGCCCATGAATCACTGCTTAGTGCTCACTGCTTGCTTACATTGACTGCCTGGAGGCCCTTTCTGCCCTCAGCCACCTCGAACTCCACCTCCTGGCCTTCGGCCAGGGTCTTGTAGCCGTCCCCCTGGATGGCGCTATAGTGGACGAAGAGATCGTCGCCGCCGGGCCGGCTGATGAAGCCGTAACCCTTGGCGTCATTGAACCATTTGACAGTGCCGGTTTCTTTCATGGAAATGCTCCTGTTCATTAATTGAAAGTGAGCTGTGAGCTGTGAGCTGTGAGCAGGAAAGACTAACTGCTTACTGCAAACTGCTTACTGCTTACCCCCAGGCGGTTAAGAATTTCACCTGATACCGGTCCAGATTCAGGGCCGAGAAGAGGGCGTTGTCCAGGATACAGGCGTTGATCGGCGAGGCCGCGGCATGGATGATGCAGGGCCAAAGGAGCACGATGGCCCCGTGGGAATAGGCCCGGCCAATCTTCCAGACCGCGATGTCGCCGTGCAAGGGAGTGGTGTTTATTTCCCGGCCGCCCAGGGTCCGGACCATTTCCAGATAGCGCTCCTCCCCCCGGTGCAGGTGCCATTGTTGAGAGTAGTTGGGAATCAGGGAGCTGTGGGCCGTGAGCCGCGAGCCGTGAGCAGTTACTGCTCGCTGCTCGCTGCTTACTGCTAACTCCTTTTTGATGACTCCCGCGGCCAGGAAGACCTCCAGGAGCAACATGGCGCAATCGACGCCGCCCTGGGGCCCCTTGACCCGGCCCTGATGATGGAAGGGCGTGCCGATCCAGGACTCGGCTTCGGCAAGGACGGCCTGACGCTGGCCGGACTCCAAAATAGTCATATTGACCTCACGCTCATAAAACCGGTTTCCGGTTTCCAGTTTTCGGTTTTCGGTAAAGTCAAAAGCAAAAAGCCTTTACTGCTAACTGCTAACTGCTTACCGCTCACTGCTCACTAATCCTTAACCCCTGATTCAATCCGCCGTCTCCGGCACCGGAATCCAGGGAAAGCCCCGGAAGTTGCCAATATTATTAAACTTGTTCCGGCAGGTGCTGAGCGCCCGGTCGCAGCCGGGCCAGGCGGTGAAGGCGTCGCCCGGGGCCGGCGCTGCCAGGAGCGGCGGCGTCAGGGTGAGGGCCACGGGGGCCGAACCGCTGCCCACCTGGGACTGGATGCCGATCCAAGTCCCTTGGAGCGCCCCGGAGGTGAACTGGAGCTTCCCCAGGCTAAAAAAGCCGGCCGCATAGCCCGTCAGGTTGGTGGCTATCCGGAAGATGGTGCTCCCGGCTTGCGCCTGGCCGGCGACCGTATACGAGGCCCCGTTCAACCCGCAGCCCTGGCCGTAGAGGACATGGTTGCAGAGGTGTTGGTAGAGGTTGCGGGGAATCTTCAAGTCCAGGGTGTAGAGGTGCGAATCTATCTTAATCTGGGCCGTAAGCCCCCCGGTGATGACCTCGGTGACCAGGCCGGAGAAGAGCCAGACGACACCGGTGGGAGGCGCTAAGGCCTGGCCGGCCTGTAACCACCCGGGAGGGGTAAACGAGCCATCTACGAACCAGCCCCCCGGGGCCTGATAGTAGGCCCGCGAGAGCAGCAGGTAGGCGTTGTCGAAGCCGCCCTGGCGCAGGAATTGATGGAAGGGGACGCCGTTCACCAGGTCGGTGGGGCTGGCGTAGGCCTTCACCGTAAGGCTGTCCGCCTCCAGCCCGGCCTTCAGATCGACCTGGGAGCGGTCGAAGCGTACGGAACCGCCGTAGGTGTTGCCGTTATAGACGATGGGCACGTCGGCGGTCCCGTAATAGAGCACCGTGTCGCCGGGCAGCGTGAATTGATAGAGGTCGAAGGCCAACACCGGCTCACGGCTGCTGAGGAGATCGACCAGGGCTGGGGTGACGGTTTTCATTTTAAAGTTACCAGTTCCCGGTTCCCAGTGAAGGGCGGGAGACGTTTGGTGGCACAGGTTTTAAACCTGTGCTACTAACTCCCGGCCTACGGGCTCTATGATTTATTCCTTCCAGTCATGCTCCAGGGCTTCTTTCTCAATCTCACGGCGCAGGCGCTGGCGGTAGGCGGCCTCGGCTGAGGCCCCTAACACCGCGGCCACCACGAAGCCCGTAACCGAGCCGGCCAAATAGCACAAAAGATAGAGCATTACGCCACTCCCTCACCCTAAGCCGCTCCCCCTCGAAGGGGGAGAGGGGACCCCAGGCCTGGTATGCCACCAGCTCGGACCCGAGATCCAAAACAACAAAATGCTGGCCTTTTACTTTTGCCTTTAGTGTCAACCGGCATCTGGGAACTGGGAACTATCCCCATCACTTAACCGTCTCGATTTTGATGCCTTTGTGCTCCCAAAGCTGGTTCATAAACTTGTCGAACTCCGAGAGGTCTTCCTGGAAGTGGCACCGCCAGTAGTAGCCGAAGTCCGCGGTGATCACTGTCCCCGCGGCCGGGGCAACGGAGAAGGTGAGCAGCCCAGAGTCGAGATAGCCGATGGTATAAGTTGAAGACTCCTGGGCCACGCCGTTGAGATAGACTACCGGGGCCGGGTCAGAGCTCTTGAGGTTATAAATCGGTTCGACAAAACCGCCGTAAGCCCGCTCCATTTGAAAGGCGGTGGTCTGGCCGTCCCCGATCCCCAGCTCCTGGCCTTGAATAAAATCGTCGTCCGGGTCGTCGAAGAGAAAGGAGTCGAAGCGCCCCTGGCGGGCCAGGAAGAAGCCCACCAGGGTCTTCAGGTCCTCGACGCCGTCCTGGCCGTCCAGCAGGAATTCCACCGGGATCTCGATCTGCCAGCGGGGATATACCCAGTTGGCGATGCGTCTTTTGATGCCGCTCACCGACTCCTGCTCGATGGTGGAGAAGGTGGGCTTTTTGATCACCGGATAGGTGAAGCCTCGGAGCGCTGGGAAGATGGCATTACTCATAGAAAGTCCGCTATTTGCTGAGTTCAAGGTTCAAGGTTCAAGGTTCAAAGTCAAAGTCAAGGGCAAGCCCGGTTTTCAACCTTGAACTTTGAACTATCATTTAAGCCTTCTGCCGTCGCGCATGGCGGATTTGACCGCCTCGGCCACGTGGTTGCGGTTGTTCTTGAAGAAACTTTTGACGGAGTTGCCGTCCATGGCGCTGACGTGAAAATGAACGTCGCCGCTCGAGGGGCGGGCGTCCCGTCCGCTGCCGGCCACCAGGCCCCGCACCCCCGCGGCCAGGGAGGCGGGGAGGACCATCTCCTGTTTGTGGAGATAGGCCAGGGAGTCGGCGGGGACGTCCCAGCCACCGGCCGCGGCGGGGACCATCCCCGCGAAGGCCATGATGGCGGCATAGGTTTGGGCCGCGGCCTCCGCCCCCATTTCCGGCCCCACCACCGGGATGCCGGCCATCGCCGCATAGGCGGCCGCGGCGCCCTGGGCCGCGGAGCCGCTGATCGCCTGAACGTCGGCGAGGGCCTGGGTCGTGGCCGCCTCCGGGGCGGCCGCGGTTTCCGCGGCGACCACCTGGGTGGAGGTGGTCTGGGTGGACAGCAGCTTGGCCGCCTCGGCGGCGATCCAGTTCTGCAGGCTCTTGGCGGCCAGGTTGATATACGAGGCGAGGATGTCCTGGAGGAGCTTGCCAACCATCTTTTGCATGCTCTGGGTGCCCTGGATCATGCCGTTGATGGCGGTGGTCATGGCCGAATCGATGGGGGCCAGGGCCGCCTTCCACTTATTCTGGACGTCTTGGGCCGCCTGGGCCTCTACCTTCTGGATTTCCAGGGCGTTCTTCTTCTCGGCGACCTGATCCTCTTGCAGGATCTCCGCCATCTTCTTAGGATATTGGGCCCAAATCTGCTGCCGCTGCTCGAAGTTTTGCTTCTCCAGGGCGATCTCCTGCTCTTTCAGGGCCTTAACCTGGGCCAGTTCCTCGCCGGCGGAGATCATCCCCAGGCTTTTCTCCTGATTAATCTTCTCTTTCTGGGCCTCAATATCCATCTGGGCCAGCTTGAGGGAGTTTTGCAGGTGCTGGTCGGCCAGCTCCCGGTCCGCCTTGTCGGCGTCCTCCTCCATCTTCTTCTTCTTCAGGACCGCATTTTGATAATTCATGCTGTCTTTACCGTAGGAGGCGGCGTTGATGGCGACGATGCGGTTCTGATCGGCCAGGCGTGCGGCCGTGGACTCCTTTTCGGAGGCCATCTGCTGCTTGATGGCGGCGATTTGCAAGGCAACCGCCTGTTTGGCCCCGGCCACGTCCAGTTCGTAGAGCTGGTGCTTCACCTGGAGGTATTCGGCGGAGCCCTGCTGGCAGAGCGCTAATTTCTCCTGCCAGAAGGCGCGCTCCTGGGATTTGGAGGCCTCCAGGAGGTTGCCCTCTTCCTTAATCTCCTCCAATTCCTGGCGCCAGGCCTCCATCCGGCTGCCGCCGCCCCCCCCGCTTCGCTTCATGGAGTCTATGATGGCAGAGGCGCTGACGGCGCTGGCCGCCGATACTTGCTCCAGGGAGGCCTTCATTTCGGCGGTGGCGTTACTCACCGCAGTCGTGGCCTGGTCCATGCCGTCTTTCAAGGCGTCGGCTTGGGCGCTTATGAGAACTTGGATTTGGGAGTCGTCAGCCATTTAAAGACCCGGTTTTCGGTTTTAGGTTTTCGGTAAAAGTCAATCCTGGCCCAGGCGAAGGAGACAATGAACCAGCGGGCCGTTACTGCTCACTGCATACTGCACACTGCTTGCTATTTCACCTTGCCGCCCGAGGCGCTGAAGGCGGCCATCAGTTCCTCGAGGGATCCGTAGGAGCGACCCGCTGGGTCGCCCTGGGCGACCGGGCCGGTCGCCCCTGCAGGCGCCTTATATCCCATGTAGGCGGCCACCAGGTCGCCCAGCGGCGGGTGCTGCTCCCAGTAGCGCTGCATCTCGTAAAGGCGGGGCAGTGTCAGGTGCTGCCCTATGTATTCCCAAGTCCAGCCGGTGAGGCTGATTACCCGGGAATAGAGGTATCCCCAATCGGGACGCTCCCCGCCTGCGGTTCCCCCGGGAGGCGCCTCACCAGGCCGCTCACCTCCAATAGCTGGGCCAGGGCGGCAGGAAAATTGGCCAGGTCCAGACCCTCCTTGACCTCTGCCAGGGTGAGCTCTGCATAATTGCGCACCAGCGCGGCGTGCAGCAACTCCGCCCCCTCGGAGAGGCGGCTTACCAGTGAAGCCGGCGGCTCGCCCCAGGACTCGATCACCGGCCAGTATTTTTCCAGGGCCGCCAGGTTGAGGGGGGGGAGGATGTACTCTTTGCCTCCCAGCAGGAGAGGGACGCCGTCAAGTTTCGGTTCCATTATTGCCATCCTTGGCTTTTTCATTTACTGATCACTGACCACTGGCCACTATCCCTACTCCGTCACCGTCAGCGTGCCCACATTGTCGTTGTCGTCCGCCATCGCCGAAAAGTCGAATTCCACGATCAAGTGATCCTCGTTCTTGGTGGGTAGCGAGAGCTTCGAGCTTACGCAGCGGTTGAGGATCAGGGTCATGGTCTTGCCGTCAGTGACGCCGGACAGGACCGCCTTGAACGTGGGCGTCAGGCCCATCGGCTGATTGGTGATAGCGATGGTGCCCCCGGTGGTGGCCGAGTTATGGAGGTAGTCGATGAGGATGGCCGCGCCTTCGTCGGCCGCGGCAAAGGTGTAGACGCCGCCGGCGCCTATGCTGTATTGGCCCACCGTGGGGGCGCTGGGGACCTGGGTCAGCGGGGCGCCATTGGCGGCGTAGACCACCCCCAGGTCCTGTGTGAAGGTGGCGGCATTGGCCACGGTTACCGTGTAGGGCGACGCGGCCGGGATCTCGGCCGCCTCGCCCTGGGCCTCCAGCAGCTCGCCGGTGCTCTTGGGCAGCCCGAAAAAGAGGACGTTCAGCATAGCGCCCTGGATCTGGCCCAGCTTGGCCTTGCAGGTGATCTTGCTCTTGCCCCGGCCGATGTGGGCGGCGAACTGGTTGGCGCCGTAGAGTTCCTTGGCATCCGCGGAGAATTCCACCGAGACGTCCTGGAGCGTGCCGAATTTGACGGGGGTGGGAGTCGGGGTGGAATTGTCCAGCCCGTAAAGTGCTCCGGCCCCGAAGAAGAATTGCTTGGGCATCTTAGTCTCCTTTCTAAAAGGGGTAAAAGGGTAAAAGGTCAAAAGGGTAAAAGGTCAAAAGAACAGGGGTAAAAGGGTAAAAGGCGAAAAGGGTAAAAGTTTTGGGGGTCCTTCCCCTTTTTCCCTCTTCCCATTTTTCCCCGGTTTTCATTCCCCTTTCCCCCCTTTCCCCTTTCCCCCTAGGTTTTAGAAAGCCTTTTTTTAAGGTCTTCCTTGGCCTGGTAGGCGTGGTTCCAGGCCGCGGTATCCCGGCTTACCGGGGAATTGGGGAACCAATCCTGCCACCAGCGCTCCACCAGCAAGACGGCAGCGGCTGGAGGCGCCGGCTGAGGCGCAGGCTGGGGAGCGGGGGCCGGCTGCGGCGCAGGCTGCGGCGCAGGAGCGGGCGCGGACTGTTCTTTGGGTTTATCCTCCGGTTCCATATCGTCCTCCTCAAAATGCAGTGATCAGTAACTGCTCACCGCTCACTGCTTACTGCTCACTGGGCGGGGAAACCCCGCCCCTACGACACCACAATCTCCACCGGGATCAGGGCCGCGGCCTGAGGGCCCAACGACCCTCCCTCAGCGATGAGCACCTTGCCGCTGATCCGGCAATGGGAAACGAGGCCCCCTAAGGTCTGCTCTTCCTGGCTGCCGGAAGGCTCCAGCACGGCCAGTACCGCATCCAGGAGGGGGTTGAGGGTTTGTGAGGGGGCCGCCTGCTGGTCGTTGCCCACGTTGACATAGAGGGCCAGGTTGAGGCTCAGGGTCCATTTGGCCGGGAAGGCCCGGCCGACATAGCGGGCGCTTTCTTCAAACTGCTCCTGGATCAGGGCCGGCTGTTCCGCCGGCGGCACGTCGGTCCAGTGGCGCACCCGGCGGCTGCAGGTGACGATCCCCGGGATGGTGGACAAAAGGGCAAATAGGGCGCTGTAGATGGCTTCTCGGTCCATAAGATTCTGTTTTCCGTTTTCTGTTTTCTGTAGGGGCAGGTTTAAAACCTGCCCCTACTGCTCACTGCTTACTGCTAACTGCTCACTGTTTGGGCCACGGCCTGCTCAATTGCCGCCCTGATGCTGCCTGCGTTCTCCGAAAGTGCGGAGCGCAGGAAGGAGCGCTCGGGCATGCGGGAGCCGGGATGGTTGACCCGTTTGCAGAACACGTCCTGGCCGCCCATCTGGAAGGCCAGGGCTTGGGCGTTGCGGGCCTCAATGACGTGGGCCCGGGTGGTGCCCCCATATTCGTGGATGGCGGCATAGATCAGGTTGGTGCCCACCGAGGCTGCAATTCGGTCGCCTTCATCCTGGAGTTGATAATTGATGCTGCGCTGCAGGGCGCCGGTTTGTATATTCAACTCCTGCCCGCTCAGCTTCTGCTCCTTGACGTAGGCGGTCAATTTGATGGCCTCGGCCGCAACAGCCCGGCGCAGCGCCGCGGCCACCTTGCCCGGGACCTGGTCCAGGCGGCTGATCACTCCTGCGGTTCCCTCAATCCAGGCTCTAATCATGGTTAGTTCCCATTCCCACTTGTACCGCCGTGGGGATTTGTGGTTTCGTCTCACCGGGGGGGAAACGGTACCTTTACCGTAAACTCCTGCAAGGCGCTGATGTAAGCCGGATGCCAGGTAATCTCCCAGCCGCTCGACCTCTTCCTGTCGGCCAACCGGTGGAGGTCCTCCAGCCGCTCCCACAGCCGCCAGTAGGACCAGGCACTCCAGTTGCCATTATGGGCCAGGCGGTGCATGATCTGGTGGTCGCTGAGGTAGGAGACCTCCCGGTCGTAGACCTCGTCATCCAGCCGCATCCGTTTCGACATGTGCAGCACCTCATGCTCGTCCGGCATAGCTTTCCCCCTCGATGGCCGTCAGGTTCATGCACTCCAGCTTCCGGGCCACCGCCTTTAAGACCATGTTCGATATCTCCCTGACGTTGGCCGGGTGGATGTCCGGGCTGAACTCAATGACCAGACTGGGCTTTGGTCCGGAATGGAAACGGCAGGTCACGGCATCCATCACTCACCCTCCACAGATATGGCATTCATCCTGTTCCGGTAATTGGCCTTAGTAAGCGGGAACTTTTCCCCTAAACACACACGACCCGGCGGTGGCGGTCCAGGATAGTTTTGACGTCCGGGGGCAGGTCCTGGATGCTGTAGGTGACGTTGGCCCCCTGGAGGGATTTGCTGTTCTGCCCAATATGCTGCCGCTCCTCATAACGCCAGGAGGTCAGTTCGATGCATGCCTGCTCCAGGTCGAATGGGACCCAGGGAACGCTCCCGTCCGGCTGGGGCGCGCTAAGCCAGGGGTCCTCGAGCCAGCCGCCGCTTGGTGGCCCATAGCCCGCGGTGTAGTTCAGGGTGACGTTGCCCCAGCCCTGGATGAAGCGATGGCCCTGCAAGATGATCTGGGTCCGGGTGAAGCGATACCCCGGGGTGACGGTATCGGAGGCCAGGGGGAGGGAAACCCCGTTCACCGTGACCCCGGATACCGCAGTTACCGGGTACTCCCGAAAGTTCATGACGCGGCCGCCGGTGCCGTCCCTTATTTCGGCGTAGTCCTGGCTCCCCAGGCGCCGGCCCAGGTAGGTCTCGATGAAGGAGCTGGCCGCGCTGACCAGGCGCGTCAGCAGGTCGTCGTCGGTATCGCTGCTAATTCCGAGCCATTGTTTGGCATTGGCCAGGGTGGTGAGATCCATAATTACTCCAAGTTAGCAGTGAGCGGTGAGCAGTAAGCCGGTAGCACAGGCGTCCCGCCTGTGGCCCTCATTTGGTGCGCAGTGCGCACCCTACACCGACCACTGATCACTGCTTTTTGCCTTTGGCTGGCGCCGCTTCTTTCGGCACGGCCTCCGGGGTAGGCTGCTCTAGGTCTGCCTGGGTGGCCTCCTGCTCCGGCACCGGCTGCTTTGGGGCCAGGGTAAACCCCCAGCCAAAGCCCAGCAGCTCGTTGGCAGCCTCCTCGGGCATTTCCACACAGCCCTTGACCACCGGGTATTCCTGCCCCTGGTAGCTCACCCCGCCCACGCCGGGGTCGGCCTTTAGTCGAACCATCATGACCTCCTTTCAGTGAGCAGTAAGCAGTGAAACTACTTGCCTTTAAAGGCCCCGGGCGATACGCCCAGGCTACCGTGCCCACTGCCTTTTGCCTTTGCTTTTACTGGCTACTGACTACTGCCTCTTAGCCATTGGCGATGTTGAAGATCGCCCCGAAGGCTGGCGGGAAGTAGTTCTGGAGCACGCCGGAGTAGTAGACTCCGCTCTCCCACTGGCGGGTCCGGAGCGGCCATTCGATCTGGTAATATTCCCTTCTCGTCTTCACCTGGATGATGTTGGTGACGTCGGTGAGGGGATAGGGAATCCGCTCGCACCGGAAGAGGATGGTGCCCGGCGGCAGGTTGGGATGCAGCATCACCCGGACCAGCTGGCCGCCACCCATCGTGAACTTGTTGAGATAGGAGCCGATCACCGAGCCCGCGGTCAGGGTGACGTCGGCCACCGCACCCTGTTGGGCGTCCACGTTGAAGCGGAACAGGGGAGCGCCGCCGCCGGCGATCACCTTGGCGGTGATGTTCAGCAGCTCCTGGGCGTTGACGTACATGATGTCCGGGCTCAGGCGGTAGTTGTTCCAGAAGGCCTCCAGGGCGTTGTTGATCTCGACGATGCCGCCGGCTCCGTCGGGGGTGAGGGGAGTGCCGGTCCCCGGCGCGCCGGTGGACATGACATGGACATAGGAACCGGAACCGGGGGTGCAAATCTGGGTGATCAGGCCGTCGAACAGCAGGCCGTTGAGGCTGTTGTCCGCGGCCGGGAGGCTGGCGGCGGTCTGGGTCCCCGTGGCCGCGGCCAGGATGAGGACGCTGTTGATGGTGGTGGTGGCTCCTAAGAGCTGAGGCCCTGCGGCCGGCCCCCAGAACCAGGCGTAGCCCACCGCGCCGTTGACCGGGGCCACGCTGGCCTTGAGGCCGTGGGTGGCGTTGCCGTCGTTGGCGGTGGTGATGCTGGCCGGGGCGCTCGCCTGGGCCGCGCCGCCACCGTAGGTGTCGGTGCTGCCGTCAGCATTGGCGCGGGCGATGTTCAACTGAATACCGCCGGACACCGAGGCGGCCAGGAAGCCTTCCAGGGTGAGGGCCACGCAGACCACCGCAAAGGCGGTGTTGGCGGGCAGGGCGCCCCCGGTGAGCTGGTCCGCCAGGGTCGGGATGGAGGTTGTCCCCAGGGCCAGGTCACTGTTGCCGCCCAGGAGAACCATTTCCTCGGACTGCATCAATGATTGCAGGGTGGTGAGGATGGCCAGGGCCCGGTTGTCGGTGCCGGGGAGGCCAGATTCTTCGGCCTCGAAGGTCTCGAAACTTTCGTGGCCCAGGGTCTTGTAGGCCGCCATGTTGCTGGTGGTGCTCAAGGACACGGTGCCCCCGCGGTGTCCTTCGGAGACCCCCGGGGAGAGACGGGCCACGTTGATGCCAGTGACCGACAGCCAGTGAACCGCGGTGCCGACGCCGCCGCCGGCCCGGCTGATGCTGTTCCGGAGCGGGGTGATCAGGGGATAGAGTTTTTTGGCCGCGGGTTCCAGGTCGTAGGCCACCAGGCCCTGAGCGGTGGTGATGCCCGCTTTGGCCAGTTCGGCAGCGTCCAGGACCTTGGCGCTTTTCAGAAGTTCGAGGGTTTCAGTGGTTGGGTTCATTATAGCCTCCTATGGGGTCTGTTTTCCGTTTTATTGGCGCAGGTTTTAAACCCGTGCCCCCAGACGCCGCCCCTGCATGCTAACGGAGAAAAAATGGTTTCTGTCGGGCCGCGGCAATCTCCTCCAGGGCGGTCTTGGGTTCCTCGGGCTCGTTGGCCTTGGCAAGGCTATCCGCCTCCTTGGGGACCGCCTTGAGCGCGCCCTTGGCCGGGGCCGGCTCGGCCTTGAGCTTCTCCACTTCGGTGACCAGGGCCTCTTTTTCGCCGGTGACCTTGGCCAGGTCGGCATTAACTTTGGCCAGTTCCTCATCCTTGGCCCGGAGGGTTTTGGCCAGCTCCTCGTTCGCCGGTAGCACAGGCGTCTCGCCTGTGGACGCCTGCGCCACTTTTTCGGCGCCTGGGCAGTCGGCGCCCAGGGCCGCGGCGTGGTCGTGGATCAACTGGACAAGCTCCTGGTCCGCGGCGGAATGGCGGGCCCCCGCCTTTGCCATACCCGGTGGCACAGGTTTAAAACCTGTGCTACCGGAGGCCTTGCTCAGGTCGGCGAGCAGCTCGTCCACCTCTTCGGCAGCCATCGCCTTGAGAATTTCGCACCCCTGAGTCAGCCATTCCTTGAACTGGCCAGGCAGGGGGGAGTCGTCCATCTCCTGAACCGCCTCCCAATCGATGCCGTCGGCCATATCGCTGAGGCTTTCGATGAGCTGGGCAAAATAGCTCACGGTGTAGAGCCCCTTCTGTAGGGGCAACCCGCTGGGTCGCCCGCCGTCCACCTTCTCGGCCGAAGGCGGACCGTCCTTGTCGATTTTCTCCTTCCAGGCATTGATGATCCTGGTTTTGATGGCCAACAGGTCCTCAGCCGAATACTTGGCCGCGTTCTTTTCTTTGTTGATGTAGTTCCAGGCCGCCCGGATGTGCTTCTCGGTGTCGATGGGGTACTTCTTGTTCTTCTCGTCGGCAAACTTGACGTCTCCGTATTTATCCTCACCTTCCTTGGGGTCGGTGTCGGAGCGGGCCGCGACCTTCTCTGCTTTTCTCCGCGTCCGCTGCGTTTCTGCGAAAGCCTTTTCCACCTCGGAGCCGTCGGCCTTCACCAGGGTGAAGCGGGCGGTGGGCACGCAGGGCTTGTCGGCCAGGGACAGCTCCACCGGCTGGGCGGCGTAGCGCACGTGCTCACCGTCGCTCTTGCGCCAGGCGTAGGAGCCGCCGAAGGAAAGCCCAGTGTAAACGCCGGCCGCCAGCTTTTTCAGCTCCTCGGAGTCGATGACCTTGCCCATGACTTCGACCCGTTTGCGCTCATCATTGAAGGTTATGGCGGTGAGGATGCCGGCGGCCACCTTGGCGTTGTGCATGGCCCGCAAATTGCCGTAGGATTTGCCGTTGCTGTGGGCCCGCGAATCATCCGACCAGGCCTTGATTAAAGGCTTGGAGGCCTCGTAGTCGAAGATCTCCCCGGTCTGGTCGGGGATCTCCTCCGCGGCGATCCCGGTGAACTCCCCGGTGGCTTCATTGACCTTGACGAATTGGGCGAACAGGATTTTTTGCATATAATCTCCGGTTTATTAACTGTGAGCAGTAAGCAGTGAGCAGCGACCAGTTTTTTGCCTTTGTTTTTACTGGCAACTGGCCACTGGCTACTCAGGGCCGAAGGCCCTGGTGGTCCTGCCGTTCCAGTTGGCGCCCATGGCGGCGCGCTCGCTCTCCAGGTGGGTGGCGATGATCTCCGGGATCAGATGGCGCCTGTCCCTGGTCCACTGCATGGCGAAGAGCATGTCGCTCCGGGCCGCGGTGGTGTGGTGCTCGGGATATTGGCAAACACCCGAGCCCCCGGGATTCCATAATTGAAAATAGCCGATGGGCACGTAGCCGTCCCGGTCCAGCTTGGCGATGCGCACCGCCAGCGGGAAGGGGCGGTTGTGCACGAAGATCTCCCATTCGTGCTGCAGGGGCGGCGCGCTCAAAAACTTGATCCAATCGGCGAAGCTCCAACACTCCATGCGGTCCAACCCGTAGAGGCACTGAGGGTCCAGGGAGATGCGCTGCAGGATGGACCGGGTCCGGGGCGGCAAGTAAATATCGGCGTCCATGTGGACCACCCAGCCGTCTTTGGCCAATTTCGACAGGCCGAAATTGATGCCCTTGGCTTTGTTAAAGGCGTCGTCATTGCGGTGCCAGTCGTAGGTGGGGTAGCACTCGACGTGGTAATAGGCGCACAACTGTTGCGTCAGCTTGTCGTCGGGCCGCGTAACCACCACCATGCGGTTGAAGTGCTGCTTGTTGGCTGGCAGCGTCCAGGCCAGGTAATCGCCATATGAGACGCAGGTGATCACCGCTTCGATCTTGAGGTCCACGGGCGAAGGCTTCGGTCCTGGCGGTTCGGGATGGGGATATTCCTTATCCGGCATTGATGTGCTCCTTAGCCAGTCTGACACGATGATTTCTTCCGCTCTCAGGGCGTTACCTATTGGCCCTTGCCTGCCATCGGCAGCATTTCCTCTTCCGGCGGCGGGGCGGCGGCCTCCTTGCCGATGGCGCTCACCAGCACCGCCCCGGTGGTGGTCATGATGAAATCGGGGGCGCCGTCGTTCTCCAGACCCCTGGAGGCTCGAATCTCGCTGCGCAGGCGGATGCCGTTGCGCACGTCCAGGTCGTCGATCTGAGCCTGTTCCAGCGGGTCCATGGCGCTATCCTGCATCCAGGTGAACTCCACCTGGTCGAACCCGAAGCTCTGGAGGGCGTAGTTGATGAAGTCCGCCATCCATTCCATCAGGGGCGCCAGCCCCTCGGAGAGAGCCGCCTCCTGGGCGGTCTCCGCGGTGGCCCGATTGATGGTTTGCACAAAGGGCTGGGGTGACACCGAAAAGGCGTAGCACACCACCCGGGCGAACCATTCGTCGACGGGAGACTTCAGATCCCCCTCCTTCATCAGGTGCGGGGTCGTGCCGTGGGGCACCCATTTGCCGCGCCGGCGCTGGGCGGTGTTACCCGCGTGCAGCCCGTCCCAATATTGCTGGAACTCGGCGATTTGGGCAGTGGACCAGTTCTCCGGCACCTCCAGCAGGGCGTCGGGCAGGTTGCCGTCGGTGTAATATTGGAGGAGGTGCATCTGGCGCCGCAGGATGACGTTGGTGATGATGATGATCTGCTCAACCGGCGGGAAGCCGTAGAGGCGCCAGCTCAAAAGATTGCGGGGATAATAGAGCAGTTCATCCCGGGTGTAGTCGGTGGCGGGCAGCCCCTTGATGATCTGCTGATAGGCCGGGGCCGGGGGCAGCGGGGTGCGGCCGCTCTCGTCGATGACCGGGCGGATGGTGGCGCCGTCCACCACTTCCAGTGCGTAGAGGTCGCCCCCGCGGGTTAGCCTCGGGTAGAGGGTGGCCGCGTCGATGACCAGCATATCCTCCAGGAGCATGCGCATCCAGGCGCTGAAGGAGTGTATCCGGTCCGGGCGCTTCAGGAGGGCCGTGGCCTCCCGGGCTTGGCCCAGGGCCTGCGGTGAGGGTGCAGGGGCAGGATTCCCGGGACCTGGGCGGCGAGCCGCCCCTTTGCCCGGTTTCAGGGGCGCGACAGTCCAACCCATCTTGGCGATCTGGTCCTTGCGGGTCTCGATCACCAGGCGCACCAGGTCGCAGTTTTGGGCCAGGTTGCGCAAATCCAGAAAGGAGATGGGCAGGTCGCCCCGGGGGGTGACCAGCAGATTGTAGCCCACCGGGTAGTCGAATTGGCGGCCAGCGGCGGAGGGAGGCGCCAGGGGCGGCAGCGGCAAGCCCGGCCCGAAGAAGTCCTGGCTCGGATCCGGCTGCCCGGGCGCGGCCCCGGTCCCAGTGGGGGTGAAGCGGCGCCCCGCGGCCCATTGGGCCGCGCTGATGATCTCCGGAGAGAGAGGGATTTTTTTGGGCTCAGCCATTATTTATTCCCAGTTCCTGGTTTTTTTATTAGTTCCTAGTTCTCGGTTCCCGATTCAGTTCTTCCTCTGCCTTTGCCTCTTCCTCTGCCTTTACTGCTCACTGCTCACTCTCATCAGCCATACAGCCTCTGCTCCTCAGCCTTCATGGCGTCGAATTCGCCCTTGTAATAATCGAAGATCCCCATGCCGGCGCCGCCTTCCAGGAGTGCGATGGCACCCTCCAGGGCGTCCGGGCCGTCGTCATGAACAGTTTTTGCCGGGAAATAGAGCAACTGCTCCAACAATAAATCCTGGTTGCCCTGGCCCCGGCAGAAGCGGATCTGGCCCCGTTCCACCAGGGCGCTCAGACGGGAGATCCGGGTCTCCTTGGCGGTCTTGGCGGTGACGCCCCGGACCGGCAGGATGACGCCCCGCTCCCGCCCCAGGCGGTCGAACTCCCGGAGCAACAGCTTCTGGAACAGGTTGTCCTCTACCCCGAAGAGCCAGTAACGCCACTGCTCATGGCGGGCGCAGGCAGCCCGCAGAGCCTCGTCCAGGCTGCCCCGGCGGATGTAGGCGTCCAGGACGTAGAAGATCATCTCCTGGCGCTCCAGCCCCACCGTAACCAGCGCCTTGAAGTCCGAAGCCTCGCCGATGCCGATGGAAGGGTCGAAGAACCCGGCAACCAGCAGGTCCTTGCCGGTGAGGTCCGCAGAGTGGTAGAACCGGAACCAGTCCTCCTGGAATACCCCTTCTTCATCCACGGGATTGTTCTGCTTCTCCCGGTTGAAGGCGAGCGACCCCATTAGACGCTTCTGCTCCAGGAGCTTGGGAACCGGGTGGCGGGAGGGCCACAGGGAGGTAGCGCCGCCGCCCTCGGCGGCGGAAGATGGAGGGTGGGCACTGCCCACCATTTCCTTATCAGGCGCCTCATTAAGCGCCCGGTACAGGCGCCTGGACCAGTGCTTCCAGGGCTCCTCTTGCGAGTGGATGGCGGTGTAGAGGGCGCTGCGGCGGGCCAAAATGGTGCCGATCCAGAAGAGCGAGCCCGAGGCCTCAATGGCGGGATAGACCGCGCCGGTGATCCAGGAGAGCAGCTTCTTCACCAGGTCCGGTGAGCGGGCCTGCTGGTCGTTCTCCAGGTCGTCCAGGATGATCAGGTCCGGGCGGTGCTGCTTGTGCTTCAGGCCCCGCAGACGTTGGCCCCGCCCCCGGGCCTTGAGCCGCACGTCGGTGAGGGTGACAAAATCGTCCACCGCCCAGTGGTCCCGGCCCAACTCGCCGAAATCGCACTTGAGGCGCTCGTTGTGCAGCAGCTCCAGATAGATGTAACCAGTGAGGTCGCTGGCCAGGTCCTCGGTGTCGGAGGCGATGATGATGAAGTGGCGCCTGCAGTGGCAGATCTGGTGCAGCACGTAGCCAAAGGAGGTGATGGTGGTCTTGGCAAACTCCCGGGGTGCGGCCACGACCACGGGAGTTAGAACCCGGTTTTCGGTTTTCTGTTTACTGTTTTCTGTCTGCTTTTGCCCTTTGCTTTTACTGGCTACTGGGTACTGGCTACTGGCTACTGCCCCTTCCAGCAGCGCCACCAATTCCTGATGAAAAGGCGCGAACTCCTGGGAGAAATAGTGCGGCAGATAGGTGGTGAAAAAGGCGAAGGGGTCGGCCAGGGTTTGGGCTCGCCGCGCCTTTTTGGCGGCTTCGCTTACGTCCGTGAAAGCCGCGACTTCCCGGAAGAGCCGCCCCAGGATTAAGTCGGCCCGGCGCTGGAACTCCGCCTTAGTGAATTTTTGTTTAAGCGTCGGCATCTTAAAGACCGTTTTCCGTTTTCCGTTTTCCGTTCTTTGGTTTTGGTTTTGCCTTCACTGCTCACTTTGGACGACCGCCAGGTCGGCCTTCAGCGTCGCCAGATCGATTCCCAGCGGGTTGTCTGCCTTGCCGTCCAGGAAGTCCTGGGAGATGATGGCCCAGGCCTCGTCAAAATAGGCGGAGATGAATTCCTCAGAGGCGTATTGCTCTTCCCCCCAGGTGACGAAGATGGCGCCCAGGGGATCGAAGGCGCCCATGTCCGCGCAGTGGCCGCCCCAGGACCCCGGTGCCGCGTCGCCTTGCAAGTTGGGGTCGGTGACCTGCCATTTCTCCTGGTTCTGGGCGGTTTTGGGCAGCGCCACGCCGCAGTAGAGGCCGCCGAACAGGTAGCAGGCCAGGGCCATCATCTTTAGATTCAGGTCCACCTGGACGTAGGCGCCGATCTTGTGGCCGTCGATGCCGGTGCCCTGCCAGAACTTGAGCACCTCCGCCAGGGACAGGCCCACGTCGGTGCCGGGGTTGCCCGGCACGTAGCCGGAGAGCTTCGAGTAAACCGCCAGGATGTCGGCGTCCGGGAGGACGGTTTTCCGGCCCTGGTTGGCGGTCCACATCTGGATGAGATGGCCGGCCCCGGCGCAGGTGCAGTCGCCCACGCTCAGGTTCCCCATCGGCCCGAAGGGGCTCGCCTTGGAGAGCCAGTCGTAGGCGTCCGGAGCTGCGGGCAAGGCCCGGGGAAGATATTTCACCAGTTGCAAGTTACGCCGATCGTGCCGGTAGGGCAGCCTGCCCAGCTTCACCAGGCGGTGGTCAATGCCGTGTTTGCTCAGCGGCCGGGTGATGATCATCGTGACCCCCTTTTTTTTGCTTTTGCTTTTGCCTTTGCCTTTGCCTTTACTGCTCACTGCTCACTGCTCACTGTCAGGTCCAGCCGTCCGTGGGGCATTGCTGGTTAAAAATCACCTTGGCTATGTCAGGATCGGCGCAGAACCCGGCCCCGGGAGTCGGGTCGGGACCGGCGTCCGCTTTTTCGAAGAACCTGCACATCACCAGGCCGTCCGGGTCGCGCTTCTCGGGTTCGGGCAGCAGCCTGGGGCAGCGCCAATGCGGATCATAAACATAGGCACCGTTCTTTTTGACCTGAGGCATTATTTCCCCAATCCCTTCTCAGCCTTTGCCGGGCGACCTTGTAGGGGCGACCCGCTGGGTCGCCCTCGCCCCTACTGCTCACCGCTCACTGCTCACTCCCAGCCGGCCTTCTCCCTGGCCTGTTTCAACGCGGCCGCGGCGTTTTGCACGCTCTGCACCTCGGCGTCGGTGGGACAGACCTCATTGTCGAGGATGTTCTCGCCAGTGGAGATCACCAAGTTGGCCGCGGCGATGATGGCCTGGCCCTCCACCGGGATCAAACTGCCATACTCGGCCTGCACCGCGGCGATGGCCGCCTGGGCCGCGGTAATGTCGTTCTCAATGGTCACGCGGTTGTTGCACAGAAAGTTTTCTATGCCGGCGCAGCCGCTCAGGAAGAAGACCGCCAGCAACCCGATTGCCAAGGCTACCGGAATTCGCTTTCTCATTTTCTTTTCCTCCGGAAAGGGTTGATATTTAAGTTTTTGATTTTGCTTTGTCTTTACTGGCTACTGACTACTCCCCTATTCCAGACTCCGGAACCAGGCCCTGATCCTCGACCCGATGAGCTGCAATTCCCCCGGGTCCCCCAGTTGCTCCTTCAAAAATCTGGTGAAATCCTCCATCACCTTGAGGCCCGCCGCCTTTAAGTCGTAATCGCCCCGGTCCAGGTTTTTGACGGCCGTCGCCGCCTTGGCGATGGAGTTGAAGGCCTTGGGGTCCAGTTCCTCCCCGTTCTCCAAGGCTTCCAGCATCTTTCCCAGGGCCAGGCGCAGCCGTTCCGCCAGATTTTCGGGTTCTGCCAGGAGGGCGCTGCGCTTTCTCTCCCACTCCCCATTTTTCTGCCACCTCAGCAGGGTCGTCAGGTCCATCGGGAGCCGGGAGGCGATCTCTGCCAGGGTGCGGCCTTCTTGCACGAAGAGACGCTCCGCCCGGTTTTGGTAGCCATTTTTCCCGTGCCCGCCCAAACCTCAATCCTCCAGCTCCGCCTTCAGTTTCCTGGCCGACTTCAGCACCGAGGCCAATTCTGAGGCAGCCGCCAGGGCGTGGTCCTCCTTGATGGAATCCAGGTCCTCATCGAGGATGCGGAAGGTATTGAGCTGGATGGCGGCGATGAGCTGGTCGATGCGGATGAGCAGGGCCTGGAAGCGTTCCCGCTTCTTGGCCAGGGCGCCCTTCTTCAAAAGTTCCAGGTGGTTCATTTGGCCTCCGCAACTGTTTCCATTTCTGGCAACCATTGACTGGCAAATGTCATTTGGCTAAATGCGCTTGAGCAACCACAGCAAATTGGATAACGCATAGAGGATGGCCGTGCCCGCGGTGAAGATGCCGGCATACCAGGCCAGGCGCCGCTGCATCTTGTTGATCTGGTCCCGGATCTCCAGGATGGGGCATTCGTGCCCTGGGTCCCGGTGGACCTGGCAAGGGCAGTTCTCCTGCCGACCCAGGCGGCCCTCCAGATTTTTGAGTCTGCCGTCCTGGTCGCAGAGGCGCCCCTTGATCTGCATCTCCAGCCGGTCGATATCCGCGCCCAGGCGCCCATAGGTGCGATCCAGCAGCAGCGGGATATTCTCTAAATCCCTGGTTGGAAATCCCTCAAATAAGGATGATCTGGCCATAGACTTGAGCTCGTCCCTTTGCGCGCTTGAGGCCGGCGGCTCCAGGCGCCAGGCTTGGGGGAAACTTCGGGCTAAACCAATCTTTTCTCATCCCCTGCTCCCTTTGCGCGTCATGGCTGGAACGCCGGGGGAAGGGCAATTATGGTCAGGCCAGACCAATCAGCCCATCCAGATTCAGTTCTTGGCCTCTGCCTCGTTTCATCTAGAAAAAATTCCCAAGACCTTGATTGTTCTCCAAACCGTGATCATGTGGCTTATCATATTGATTTTCTGAGAACTTTCCAGCACAGGTAGGTCATGTGACACAGGATATAATTGGCTGGATAGATATTCTGTCGAGAGATGTAGTTTGCAAGTGCAATTAGGTCAGGCCAGACCAATCAGCCCATCCAGATTCAGTTCTTGGCCCCTGCTTCGTTTCATCCGGTAAAAATTTCCAAGACCCTGATTAGCTCCAAACCTTGATCGTGGTGCTTATCATATTGATTTTCTGAGAACTTTCCAGCACAGGTAGGTCATTTGACCCAGGATAGGATTGATTGGCTAAATAGATGCAGAGAGCCCTTATTGGCCCCGGCTGAGGAATGCCAACAGCCAACCGCATGGGATAAACTAAGCAGGTTGTTCTCATCGAAAAGGAAACGGCTTTATCGGGAGGTGGCGCCTAAAAACGATGCTGGCTCAGTGGCAGGGGAGTCATCCGGGTAGGGTCTTCCCCGGAGGGCAGTCCCTGTAGGGTGCGCACTGCGCACCAGGCGATAATAGGAAAGAACCCTGGAAGGTATTGCAAAACCTGATTTCATTGTCATCCTGAACGAAATGAAGGAAGTGATATTCTTGGGGAGACCGGTAGCCGCAGGCTTTAGCCTGCGCCAATCGAGGTTTTGCAATAGCTTCTCGTGAGAGTTAGGGATTGAATCGGGGTTTTTCAAATATGGGCAGCAAGCTAGGCCGGGAAATGAAATAAGGGGTTTTAGACGGCATTTGAGAGGGGGCTTGGGCAACCTAGTGAGGAGCAAATACCCGATCTCCATCCTTGCTCGGCTGCATGAGGACCGCAGCTACCTTGACAATTTTTCAACAGGCCAGTATATTCAATCCGAATTTGCCTCCGGGCCGTTAGCTCAACTGGTAGAGCAAGTGACTCTTAATCACTAGGTTCGGAGTTCGAGTCTCCGACGGCCCACCAAAGAAAACAAGGGGTTAGCCAAAGCGGCTAACCCCATTCTTGTTTCTGGGTACCAAACCGGTGCGTTTTCCCGTGATTAGACCATAAGAATCCTATCCTGAGATGGCTTGGGCCAAGTCCTTGGATAGCTGCTCACAGGCGGCCATTACCTTGGGGTGGTCTTCGAAGCGCTGGAACATTTCTGGGGTAATTTCGGTGAAATTTTTAAATTCTTCGGGAGTCATCATATATCTGGCTGGAGCTCCATTAGGGCAGGTGGTGCCATAGCCGCAACTAAAGCAAGGCGGGGTGGCGCTGTTAAAAAAAACCGACCCCACTATCTTGTAATTAAAGTAATTTTCCAGATGAAAGACGACCTCATTGACACATTGCTCTGCTCCGTTACTGCCTACAGCAACAACCGCGGCAATTTTGCCCCTGGTCAGCATTTTTACGTGACGCAAAGGGAACAGGCGCTCCAAAAAGGTATGGGTAAAGGCGTTGGCCTTGGCGAAATAAACAACCGGTCCCACGATCAGGGCATCAGCAGCTAAAATCTTGTCATAGAGGGGCCCCATATCATCCGGCTGGATGCAGCGATTGGTATCCGCACATTTGACGCAGCCCAGGCAAGGGTTGATTTTCAACTTGGCCAGATGAATTATTTCATAATCGGCACCGGTATCCTTCGCAATTTTTTCCAGCAGGCGTTGCAGGTTACCATGAGGTTTGGGGCTGCCATTGATTACCAAAATCATTTTCTGCTCCCATTACAGAATTATTATAGCAAGATAAAGCAGGCAAAAATCTAGAAATGACAGTGCCCATCTCCCAGACCTCCGCCAGCCGGGGTTTAGCGCTAATCAATCCCGAGAAGAGTTCGCAAACGGGAAAGGGGAAGCGTGCGGATTCTCCCTCTTCCCAGGACGTCCCGCAGGCCTCGGGGCGCTTCCCAGCGTAGTTCCAATCCTCCGGTGATACCTCCCCAGGATAAGGGAAATCCTCAAAAAACTCAACTGGACCTATCGACAACTTTTTTGTTGACAGCTAATTGTATACAATATACAAAATACTCGTAGAAAAGCCATCTTTTTGGTTAAGCTCCGGAAAAAAACCTTTTTCGGGAAGGAGACGCCATGGACGACAAAAAGCGTGACGGCATCAAGGATCTCTTGGAAACTCGGTTCACGAGAAGGCAGATCGTCTCAGGAGCTCTCAAGGCTACAGCCCTAGTTGCGGTGGGTCCATATTTTTTGCGCTCCGGGCTGGCGGCTGGTGAGGACATCCGCATCGGCACCATTTTCCCTTTGACCGGGAACATGGCCTTTGGCGGAAACGAGGGCCTTATAGGGACGGAGATTGCCCGGCAAATTATCAATGAACAAGGCGGGATCGCAGGCCAAAAAATTGTGTTCGTGGGCGCCGATGCTCCTGATCAGACCGCGGCCACGAACGAAATGAATCGGCTCATCTCCAGGGAAGGGGTGAAACTGGTGATAGGGAGTTTCTCGTCGGCCATCGCCTTCACAGCCAGCGCGGTCGCCGAACGGAACCGCATTATCTTTTGGGAAAACCATGGGGTTGCGGATAATATTACCCGCCGCGGCTTCAAGTACCTGTTTAAGACCGGTGTTAACGCCACCGGGACCGGCGGTGGCGCCTCGACTTTTGCCGACAAGTACCTGGCTCCCAGGTTGGGGATAGATCCCAAAACGCTGAAGGTTGGTATTGCCTGGGAAGATGGGACTTACGGGTCATCAGTCGGTAAAGGGATCATCACCTTCGCCGAAAAATATGGCTTCAAAATTGTGGCTAATGAAGGATACAGCGCCAAATCGACAGACCTGTCACCCGTGATCTTGAAGCTGAAGGCAAACAGTCCGGATATTCTGCTAGTTGCCGGGATTGGCAGCGACGCCGCGCTATTCTGGAAACAGGCGCACGATTTGGATCTGAACGTAAAAGCGATTGTTGCGACTTCCGGAGGCTGGGGGGTTCCAAACTTTGCTCAGAATTTAGGCCCCATTGCCAATGGGGTGTTCAGCTCCGACTTCCCGACCGATGTAAATCCACAGGCTCTAACCCAATCGGCAGCAGCATTGCAGAAAGAATTCATAACAAGGTACCAAAAGTTAAAGGGAACCACTCCTACCGGCAACGGCTACCTTGCTTTCGCGGGGACCATGCTGCTATTCCAATACGTCCTTCCCAAGGCGCCCTCGCTGGACCCTGACAAGGTGAAGGAAGTAGCGCTGTCCCTGGATTTACCCGATGGGGCCATGGCCAACGGCTGCGGTTGCAAGTTCGTACCGTTCGATCAGCCGGATGGAGGGTTAAACTCCCGGGCTTTTTCCGTGGTTCTGCAATGGCAAGATGGCAAGACTCAGGTCGTTTGGCCCGAGAAATACGCCAACAAAGAACCCATAATGGTGCCGTTGCCCCCTTGGTCAGCCCGGACCTGACCCGGTTCGCCAGATGGTCACCAGTTCCTGAATCCTGAAGGCGATTGCGGGCCGGGTTGTCCTTTTGCTGGAATTTAGGCTTCTTCTCCCACGTGTGTTCCTCAGAGGTGAAAGCCATTAATCTTACTTATCAAATTGCTATTGGTTAGCTCACAGATTGAGGGTTTTTCCAGGTGGAGGCGTCTTGAATAAGATTATCCTTATTCAACTTCTGGTTTCCGGCCTTCTGATCGGTGGCGTCTACGCCCTCATCTCCATTGGGCTGACCCTAATTTTCGGAGTGATGCGCATCGTCAATTTTGCCCATGGCGAATTTCTCATGATGGCGATGTTCGCCTGCTTTTGGATAGTGCAGTTGACTGGCATCTCCCCCTATTGGGCAGTGCCGTTCGTGGTTATCCTGCTCTTTTTGTATGGGGCGCTCGTTTACATCCTCGTCATTCGCCGCACCGTGGGCTCGCCCATGGTAGTTCAGATATTTGCCACGGTCGGGCTGGGTCTGTTTATGCAGAATATGGCGCTGGTGCTGTGGTCAGGCGATTATCGGACAATTCACTCTCCCATAGCCAGCGCCGTTCTCAGGTTTTCCGGGATCCAGGTTAATTTCTCGCTTCTCGTAGCCTTCCTGGTGGCCATTGCCATAACCGTCTTGCTCTTCGCTTTTATGGCCTGGACCTATTTCGGAAGGGCCATCAGGGCAACGGTGCAGGATCGGACGGCCGCACAGCTTATGGGGATCAATATCGACAAAGTCTTCTTGCTGACCTTTGCTCTCGGGTCGGCGCTTGTGGGTATCGCCGGAGGCCTGCTGGCTCCAAGCTACCCTATCTTTCCATCGGTGGGCACCAATTTCGGCCTGGCGTCCTTCGTGGTGGTAGTGCTGGGCGGCATGGGCAGTATGACCGGAGCCCTTTTCGGCGGGCTGCTGATTGGGCTGGCGCAAACCCTCAGTGGTTTCTTTATTGACCCTGGCCTGGAAACGGCCGTCTACTTCGCATTGTTCATCTTGGTTCTGGTATTCCGGCCCACTGGGCTCTTTGGTCAACGGGGCGCGGAGGAAATGGGTCTCAAATGAGCGAGCGGCTACCGGAAAAACCTCAAGTGGCAGGCGGTCCGGGAAGCTGGGCCTCGCCAGCCGGCGGTTTTCTGCGCCGCTATTGGGGCCTGCTGGCCATAGGTGCAGTGGTGCTGCTGCCTATCGCAGTGGATCAGCCCTACTTCAGGGAGATAATCGGGCTCATTTTTCTCTGGAGCGCTATGGCCGGGGCCTGGAATATCGTGGGCGGATACGCCGGCAAGTTTTCTTTGGGACATGCGGCCTTTTTTGGAGTGGGGGCATACACTTCGGCATTGCTCTACACTCGTCTGGGCGTATCTCCCTGGATAGGCATATTAGCAGGTATGGCCCTTTCCGTCCTTCTGGCTCTTTTCATCGGTATTGTGACTCTGCGCCTCAAGGGCAAGTTCTTTGCGTTATGCACCATCGCTTTCGGCCAGTTAATGGAGATCATGGCGGTATACCTTCGAGGCGTTACGGGGGGCTCGGAGGGGGTGATGATCCCATTTAACCCCGGCATCGTCAACCTCACTTTCTCCAGCAAGCTGGTCTGGGTCTATATATTTGGTGGACTGATGCTCTCGGTGTACGGCATTTCCCGTTGGCTGGAGCAGAGCGCTCTGGGTTACAAATTGGTTGCTCTCCGGGAAGATGAAGATGCTGCGGAGGCTCTCGGAGTGAACACCTTGTGGGCCAAGCTCGCCTCCATCTCCCTCAGCGCCGCGTTGACTTCCCTGGGCGGGTCTCTTTTTGCTCAATATTTCGCCTGGTTGGAGCCCGGTTTTTGTCTATCGCTGGATCTCTCCATTCAGTTCGCGCTCTTTGCCATTATCGGGGGAATGGGCACTGCCATCGGCCCCATACTGGGCGCCTCGCTCATTACGCCCCTGCAAATTTTCCTGCGGTCAGCCTTTAGCGGCACCGCGGCCAGCGGGGTCAGCATGGCAATCTATGGACTGCTGTTGGTAGTGGTCGTGTTATTCATGCCCAAGGGCCTGGTGGTGGAGGTAGGCGATCGTCTCCGGCGGCGGTCTGCCCGACGCCATTCTGTACCCACATAACCCGAGGTTGGTCCCATGCTGCTGGAAACATCCGCTCTTACCATGCGATTTGGAGGCCTGGTGGCGGTGAAGAACGTCTTCCTCAAGATAGATGGGAATGAGCTGGTGGGACTAATCGGTCCTAATGGAGCAGGAAAGACCACATTATTTAACGTGATCAGCGGCTATTACGCTCCTTCAGAGGGACGGGTGGTCTTTGCCGGCCATGACTTGAAAGGGTGGAAACCTCACCGGATCACCCGCATGGGTCTTTGCCGCACCTTTCAGTTGACGCGGCCGTTCAGTCACCTGAGCCTGCTGGACAACGCCCTGGTTGGGGCGCTCTGCCACGAACGGCAGCCAAAGGCGGCCCGGGAAGTGGCTGAATGGGCCCTGGAGCAAGTAGGACTTTCCCATCGAGCTGCCGATCTCGCTCAGGGTCTGCCCATCGGACTTCGGAAGAAGCTGGAGCTGGCGCGGGCTCTGGCGACCAAGCCCAGGCTCTTGCTCCTGGATGAGGTTATGGGAGGGCTGAGCGTGCCGGAGGTGTGGGAGATGTCGGCTACCATTGCGCGCATCCACGCCTCGGGCATCGGCGTGGTGCTGATCGAACATGTCATGGCTGCCGTTATGTGCCTCTGCCAGCGGATCTTTGTTCTCAATCATGGAGAACTGGTCGCCACGGGAACGCCGGCGGAGGTCTGCAAGGACAGGCGGGTGATAGAAGCCTACCTGGGTGAATCGTACGCGCATCCAGAGGAATGCCGGGAACCAGGGTCTGGGGATAACTGAGGATCGGTTCCTTATCAGGATATTTAGGTAGGCCCCATGTTGCTGAGCATCCATAATCTTTATTCCTACTATGGGGATATTCAGGCGCTGCGCGGGGTCTCCCTGGAAATTGAGGCTGGCCAAATTGTGACTCTGGTCGGTCCCAATGCGGCTGGCAAAAGCACCACGATTAACTGCATCTCCGGCATTATCGACCAAAAGAGTGGGCAGATTGAGTTCCTCGGGAAGCGGATCGACCAGCTTCCTCCCCACCGGATTGTTGATCTTGGGCTGGTGCAAGTTCCGGAGGGCCGTCGGGTTTTCCCTTTCATGAGCGTCATGGAGAATTTGGATATGGGGTGCTATTGTCCCAAGGCCAGAGCCCAGAAAAAGGAAAACCTGGCCCGCGTCCTGGACTTGCTCCCAGTGTTAAAGGAACGGCGGCAGCAACTTGCCGGGTCCCTGTCCGGCGGCGAACAGCAGATGCTGGCGGTCGGGCGCGGCCTGATGGCTGAACCTAAACTGCTGATGTTGGACGAGCCCACTATGGGGCTGGCGCCTCTCTTTGTCGAAAAGGTCTTCGAACTGGTCCTGAGTATTCGTTCTCAGGGTACCACGGTGCTGCTCGTAGAGCAGAATGTCCACCACGCTCTCTCTATCGCAGATTTTGGCTATGTCCTGGAAAATGGCGCCATCGTTCTGGAGGACACTGGCAAGCGGCTGTTGCAAGACGAGCGCCTGACAAAGGCCTACCTCGGTATGTGAGAAATACTTATCGCTAAGATTTAAGAAAAATAGGGGGCAAATCAGTATGGATATCCTTAAGCGTATTGGTGAGGCCGTGATCGAAGGCAAAATAGGCGAAATTGAACGCCTGACTCGCGAGGCCATCGATAATAACTATGAGCCGCTGCAAATCATCAACCAGGGGTTGCTCTCCGGCATGGAAATTGTCGGTCAACGATTTAAAGCAGAGGAAATGTATATCCCGGAGGTTCTCCTCAGCGCAGAGACGATGAAAAAGGCTGTTAATCTACTTAAGCCGCTGTTGATGAGCGGCACTTTCGGCAAGGCGGGAAGAGTTGCGATTGGAACTGTGAAAGGCGATCTTCACGATGTTGGCAAGAATATCGTCATTATGCTCATGGAAGCGGCTGGCTTCGAAGTTGTCGACCTGGGCATTGATATCTCAGGAAAAGTGTTCGCCGAAACAGTGAGAGAGAAAAAGCCCCAGGTACTGGGGATGAGCGCCATGCTCACCACCACTATGATGGAAATGAAAAATGTGATTGACCTGCTGCAAGAGGAAAATCTCCGAGACCAGGTCAAAGTGATCATCGGGGGGGCGCCTTTGAATAAAGGCTTCGCCGATCAGATCGGCGCTGACGCTTATGCCGAAGATGCCGTCGTCGCGGTCGATCTTCTGAAAGAATTCGTAAAAAAATAGCTCGTGGTCCTGGCGATCAAGGAGAAAGCTGATGAGTAAGACACCGCAGATGAGCTCTCGGGAACGGGTGTTTGAGGCTATTGCTCACCGTGAAGCCGACCGGGTGCCCATTGTAATTGCTTCCAGGGAAATTTCCATCCGTTATTCAGGATATACCTTTGCCGACATTTGGGCCGCTGGCCATAAATACGTCGAAGCCCAGGCCAGACTTATCAAAGATTTTCATCTCGATGCCGCCTTCGATATCTGGTGTACGCCTGCGGTGGATGAGGCCTTGGGAGCCCACGTGGAACTGCCCGAAGACGACGCTCCGTGGATCTCTCAGCCCCTGCTGAAGGACAAGGGCGACATTAAGAAGCTCAAAACCAAAATCGATCCGCAAAAAGACGGCAGGATGCCTTTTCTTCTCAATGTCGTCCGCGGGCTCAGGGCGAAACTCGGGGAGAACATACCGATATGTGCCTGGGTGTCCCCCCCCTTCAGAACGGCGTGTATGTTAAGGGGTTCCAGCCAGCTCTACCTCGACATCATGCTGGATCCCGGTTTTGTCAAAGAGTTGCTGGAGACCGTGATCGGTCCCTGTACAGCCTATGGCAAGGCCCTTACGGATGCCGGAGCCGACATCATCTGCTTGTCGAATCCCGTAGCCAATAAAGATTGCATCAGGTACGCCCATTATCAGGAATTCTCACATCCATATAACGAGCGCATGTTCTCGGATATCAAGGCTCATAAGGATGTCAAGATCATGTACCATACCTGTGGCAACTGGAATGACCGCTTCGATCTGGTCACAGACGAAAACGTCGATATTCTGCACGTGGACAAGGTCGATTTGGGAGATCTTAAGAAGAACTTTGGATCTAAAATCACCATCATGGGCAATGTCAAGGCTGTAGATACGCTTCTCCAGGGGACGCCTGAACAGGTCGAAGCCGAAGCAGCCTTGTGCATTGACAAGGCTGCAAAGGGAGGGGGCTTTTTCCTTTCTGCGGATTGCACCGTTCCCCCAGGGGTCTCCCCGGATAATCTAAGGGCACTGGTGAACGTTGGTCTTAGCAAAGGTAGATATCCTCACTAAGCATGGGCTGTCTAAAAGGATTTTAGAGATGCACTACATTACAGCACACCAGCTTAAAGACCTCCTCAAGGGCGATATGGAGATCGCCCTGTTGGACGTGAGGGAACGCAATCCTTTTTCCAGGGAACATCTCCTGCGTTCCTCCTGTGTCCCGTTGAGTCAGCTCGAAATCATCATCGGCGACCTCGTGCCGCGACTGGCGGCCAAAATCGTGCTCATCAGTGAGGGGCCGTCGGATGTCTGGCGCCTGGATGAAAGAGCGGCCCTGCGCCTTCACGAGCTGGGTTACCTCGATGTATCGATCCTCCAAGGAGGAGTTTCGGGCTGGCGTGATGCCGGATTTGAGCTTTTCTCCGGCGTCGGTTCTTATAGCAAGGCTTTTGGCGAGTGGATCGCCGAAAAATACCATACCCCTTTCATAACTCCAGCAGAAGAGCACCAGAAGGTTGCTAACCATGAAAAACTATTCATTCTGGATTGCAGGCCAACGAGTGAATATCACCGTATGACCATCCCGGGAAGCAGCAACGCCCCGGGCGCCGATCTGCTTTATCGTGTCCACGACGCCGTGGAAGATCCAGCCACCCCGATCATAGTCCATTGCGCCGGACGCACGCGGGGCATCATCGGGACCCAATCGCTGGTCAACGCTGGTATCCCGAATCCGGTGGCCGCGTTGGAAAATGGCACCATGGGCTGGCAGTTATGTGGGTTCGAGCTCGATTACGGGCAAACCCGAATAGCTCCGGGGCCGTCATTCGCAGGGCTTGCCAAGGCCAGGGATTGTGCAGCCAGGGTAGGCGAACGGTTCGGCGTCAGAAAGGTAAAGTACGACACTTTGAAAAAGTGGATGAGCGAGAGCGGCGACGGGACTCTATATGTCATCGATGTTCGGCTTCCGGATGAATTCGCAGCCGGGCATCTGGAAGGCTCCCGTAATGTTCAGGGCGGGCAACTCGTTCAGGCAACTGATGAATATATCAGCGTTTTAAACTCTCGCCTGGTATTACTGGACGATACTGAAGTCCGGGCCACCCTGACTGCCTCCTGGTTAATTCAGATGGGCTGGACAGATTGTTGGGTGCTGGAAAATGGGATCATCGGCTTGCCTTTGACTCAGGGACCTTACAAACCCCGCCTGCCTGGCCTTACGAAGGCCGACACTCTGACTGCCGGGGAGCTTGCGAAGCTGCTGCAGAACCCTGGAAAAGAAACAGTGATAATCGACGTAGCTTCCAGTAGCCATTATAAGGAAAAACATATTCCAGGGGGCTGGTGGGGAATACGTTCCCGATTGGGAGTAGATCTGTCAAAAATCGAGCGCCTTAAAACGCTTGTACTAACATCTGAAGATGGCACTTTAGCTCACCTCGCCGCCAGAGATTTAAAGGATATAAAATTTGCGCCAGAGGTCCTGGTCTTGGATGGTGGTACTACGGCTTGGATTAACGCCGGGCTTCCGACCACGCAGGGCATGGAGCAGGCGCTAAGCGAGGCGGATGACACGTGGTATATGCCCTACATGCACCCAGATGCCCCAGAACAGGCAAAACGAGAGTACCTAGAATGGGAGCTGGGCCTGGTGGCACAGGTTGAACGTGATGGCACCGCCAAATTCCGGACATTCCCGGCTCACTGAAATAGATTGGGAAATGCCGGGGCACCCTGACTTTTCGAGCTTATACGGCCTTTCCATTTGATTCTTCGGGCCATTGGCAATGGGACTTATGGAAGAAAAAAGACAAGCGACCTGCCAGTGGTGCAAAGGGCGTTGTCAGGTTCTGGCTCATGTCAAGGACCAGCGACTGTTGCGCCTAACTTTGGATCACTCTTTAGGGGAAAGGTGCTCCGGGGCTCAAAGGGCCAAGTGTTATCGCCGGGCTGCGGCCGTGGAATGGCTTTACCACCCGAACCGTCTCAAGTTTCCCTTAAAAAGATCTGGACCAAGAGGTGCGGGAACTTGGGAGACCGTTTCTTGGGAGCAGGCTTTAGATGAGATTGCCGAGCGCTTGTCGGCAATCGGGAAGCAATACCAGCCCGAGGCCGTCGGCTTGCTGAGCGGAGACAACTGGGCCCAGTTCGAATATGGGACCCGGTTCATGAACTTGTGGGGCAGCCCGAACTATGCCGGGCCATCGCCGATTTGTATGGGGCCCCGGGTCAATGTGGCCCGGGCGGTCATAGGTTGGTACCCGGCGTTCAGTATCACGCCAGCTACCCGTTGCCTTGTTCTGCTGGGGTGCAACACCTTTGTGAGCCGCCCCATCGTCTATGAGGCCAGCAAGAAGGCAATCCAGGAAGGCGCCAAGATCATAGTGATAGACCCCCGGAGAACCGAGACCTCAGCCGGAGCCGACTTATGGCTGCAGTTGCGTCCCGGGACCGACGCCTTTCTCCTGATGGCGATGATTCGCATCATCATTAAGGAGAATCTTTATAACCAGGACTTTGTGACGCGGTGGTGCTACGGTTTTAACGAACTCAAGGCAAGGGTTGAACAGTGCAAACCGGAAGAAGCTGAGAAAGTCACCTGGGTCCCGGCTCAGCTCATTCGGGAGGCAGCCCGTCTGTATGCCACTACGAAGCCTGCGGCTTTTGTGGAAGGCATGGGGGTTGAACAGCAGGCCAATGCTGTTTCGGCAATTCATGCCAGATGGATCTTGGCGGCCTTGACTGGCAATATCGATGTGAAGGGTGGAGAGGAGCTCCCAGGGCCCCATCCGTTTTATATATCCGACCGCGAGATGGAGCTGACCGGCCTGCTGCCTGCCGCCCAAAAAGACAAACAGATCGGCACGGATCGGTACAAGTTTCATGGCTGGCCCTTGCAGACTGAACTGGAAGAGCTGACCTATCGTACCTGGGGAAGCCGGGCCGAACCGCCGGTTTGGTATTTAGGGCAGGGGCACGCCCCCAGCCTCTATCAGGCCATCTTGACCGGCCGGCCTTATCCGATCAGGGCGCTGTTCAGTGTGGGCTCCAATCCCATGGTGTCCCACGCCAATACCCGTAGGGTCTATGCTGCCTTGCAGGAACTCGATTTATTTGTGGTAATGGACACTTTTAGAACGCCCAGCGGGGCTCTTGCCGACTATGTTTTGCCGGCTGCCAGTTGGTTGGAAAAACCACAGGCATATTCCTACCTGGGCCTGGGCCGAACCTTGACGGCCAGCCCGGCCATTATGCCTGCCGTCTTGCCCGGAAAGTACGACCGGCGTGACGAGTATGGGTTTTGGCGAGGCCTGGGAATCCGCTTGGGACAGGTCGAACACTGGACCTGGGAGAGCTCGGAAGAGATGCTGGATTACCGTTTTCAGGCTCTTGGCGTCAAGTTCGAAAAGTTTGCCCGGAACAAGATTAAGGAGACCCTTAATCCGCCTCAGTACCGCCAATACGAGAAAATCGGATTCGCCACCCCGACCCGGAAAGTAGAATTATATTCTACTCTGCTCAAAAAGCTCGGTTACGATCCCTTACCGAAATATCAGGAAGAACCTATCACGCCTGTCAGTCAGCCAGAGCTATCCAAAGAGTTCCCCCTGATCATGATCAACGGAGCTCGCCGGATGGAGTATATGCATACCGACTGGCGCCAGGTATCCGTCATCCGGAAACAATACCCTTTCCCAGTAGTTGAAGTGCACCCGGAAACCTGCCGGAAACTTGGGATCTCTGAAGGCCAGTGGGTTTGGATTGAGACGCGGCGTGGCCGGGTGATGCAGAAATGTAAGGTTTTTGCAGGCATAGATCCCCGCGTGGTCCACGCCGACTTTGACTGGTGGTATCCGGAGATGCCGGAATCCGAACCTTCCCTTTTTGGGGTCTGGTTATCCAATATAAATGTATTAACCGAAGATGGAGATGATGTTTGCGGGGCAGAAATGGGCACCTGGTCTCTTCGTTTTAATTTGTGCCGCATCTATCTCGTCAAGCCAGAGGAAATTCCCAAAGAACTAGGCGGTGAAGTCCCGAAACAGGGAGGCGCACAATAATGGCACAATTGGAATTGGGTTCTTTCAGGGTCCGGTCCGCCCGATTTGGAGACCGGACAGAATATGTGGATGGGGTCCTCACCATCGAGCCGAAGGCGATACGAAACTTGATCCTTAAGGACGGGCGCATCAAAGATGTTCACCTCCATCTGGTATTTCCCGGGGATTCTGTTCGGGTAATCCGGGTACTGGACGCCATCGAGCCGCTATTTAAAGTGAGCGGGCCCTCCTGTGCGTTCCCGGGATTCAATGGTCCGCCTCGCACCTGCGGTTCCGGCCGCACTCACCGCCTCGAAGCCTTCACAGTTGTTGAGGTGGGTGACTTCCCTTTCCCGGCAAGTGGAGTCCATGCCTTTGAAGAAGGCATCATCGAAATGTCCGGCCCCGGCGCGCTTTATTGTGGTTGCTCCGATCGCCTCAATCTGTTGCTCGAATTTGTGCCCGGAGAGGCCTCCACCAACCTGGACTACGATGATGCCCTGCGGCGGGCCTCGCTGCGCGTGGCCGGCTATTTGGCAGGAGTGACCCGGGAACTCACTCCTCCCAAAATGGAAGTTTTCGAACTCGGCAAAGAGACTGCGGGCCTGCCGCGCCTTGTCTGGGTGCATCAGGTGCGCGCCCAGGGACCGATGCTCCAGACCCATGTTTATGGCCACGAGTTCAGCGGCTCCCTGCCCACCATCCTGCATCCCAACGAAATGCTGGACGGAGCCGTGGTCGGCGCCAATTACAAAATCGGCACCCGGACACCCACTTTCAGGCACACCTGGCACCCCTCCCTCGTCGCCCTATACCAGAAGCAGGGCAAGGAGATCAACTTCGGGGGGGTTATCATTTCCCGGGGCCACCATGAGACCGAATTTCTGAAGGAACGTTCGGCCCAGTTTGTGGCAAAACTGGCGAAAATACTCGGGGCGGACGGGGCGCTGTGCACCTACGAAGCGACCGGTAATACCCATATAGATTTCATGCTGACCGTCCAGGCCCTCGAGGCCGCGGGGATTCCCACCGGGATCGTCGTCCACGAGTACGGAGGCCCCGAAGGCAAGGACATTCCCTTAGTCGACTTCGTGCCCGAAGCTGTGGCCATCGCCAGCAGCGGGGGGATCGATAGGCGGCTTAAACTCCCGCCGGTCGCACAGGTGATTGGGGGAACCCATTTGGCTCACCGGGGCGAGCCAGCCCAGGGGGAACTCGATCTGCCGCTTCAGGAACTCTATGCGGCGACCATCGAGACTAACGTGCGCGGCGTTACGGCACAGGAGTATTGATCATGCGCATTGTTCATTATCTGAATCAGTTTTTTGGCGGGATTGGCGGCGAAGACAAAGCGGACTTCCCTCCCCAGGCAATGGCCGGAGCAACCGGTCCTGGCCGGGCCCTCCAGCAGGCCCTGGGCCAGGAAGCCGAAGTCGCGGGCACGGTGATCTGCGGAGACGGGCTTTTCGCTGACCACACGGAGCAGGCTGCCGCCGCCGTGCTCAAGCTGATCGCAGGATTTGCCCCTGACGTGGTTATTGCAGGGCCCGCCTTCAATGCCGGGCGTTACGGCCTGGCCTGCGGCCGGGTCTGTGCCGACGTCGCCACTCATCTCGGCAAACCCACAGTCACCGGGATGTTCAAGGAAAATGCCGCTGCCCCGCTCTACCAAAATTTACTAATCGTGTCGACCAGCGCCTCGGCCGTGGGCATGAAAGAGGCTATTGCCTCCATGGCTCGTCTGGCCTTGAAGCTGGGGCGTGGAGAACCCCTGGGACCCGCTGCTGTCGAGGGGTACCTTCCTCGCGGCCAGCGGATCAATGCGTTGGTGGACGGGTCTGCCTCCTCGAGGGCTCTCGGCCTCCTCTTGGCCCGGATAACCGGGCGTCCTTTCACCACAGAGGTCCCGCTGCCAAATTACGATAAAGTTCCCCCGCCCCCCCCGGTGACCGATCCAGCGCGGATGCGCCTGGCAGTGGTGACCGAGTCCGGCCTGGTCCCCAGCGGCAACCCTGATAAGCTGGAATGGGTGCGTGCCTCGAAGTGGTTCAAATATAGCATCAAAGGCATGGATTCGCTGAAAGCCGGTGAGTACGAGGTGATTCACGGCGGCTACGATGCTGTGCACGCCCTCGCCGATCCCAACCGGATGGTCCCGGTGGATGTTCTGCGGGAACTGGTCCGGCGCGGCGAGATCGGGGAGCTTTTGGAATCATATTACGTAACATGTGGTAATCATGGTATATTAAGCCAGATGGCCCAACATGCCAGGGAAATCGCCGCAGACCTGCTGGCTCAGAAGGTGGGTGCGGCTTTGCTTGTTGCCACCTGAGGTTCGGGAACTCGTAGCGGCGCTACGATGGGAAAAGAGTTGGAAAGAGCGGGCCTGCCGACGGTGACTGTAACCAGTCTGACCGCAGTGGCTCTCAAGGTCGGCGCCAACCGCGTCCTCCGGGGAAATCGCTTCAGCTGTCCCTGCGGCAACCCCGCCCTCTCAGCCCAAGACGAGAGGGCCTGGAGAATCAAATTCGCCAGGGCCATCGTCAAAGCCCTGCAGACCAAGGTCGACGGGCCCACCCTGTTCGAACCGGAGGCTATATGATAACACCTCAGGCCCCCTGAGGGCAGGAGGCCTGCAAGTCAGCGTATCTCGACTTTGGTCTCTGAGGCAGACAAGGGAATGCCTTGGTAAGACATCTACCCCTTACTTCCAGGGAGGATTTGGACTATGCAACTGCAACCCAAAATTTTCGACAACCATTTAAGGCTCAGTGAAAGGGCCTATGAAACTATCAAGGAGTACATACTAACTTCGGATCTGAGAAACCAACCTCCCGGAAGCAGATTAGATGAAAAGGCCTTGGTCACCCATTTGAATATGAGCCGGACGCCGGTAAGAGAAGCTGTCAATCGTCTCGCGGCTGAAGGTTTCCTAAACATAGTGCCATATAAAGGGGTGTTTATTGCTAAAAAGACGAGAGAAGAAGTTGTTTCCATCCTTCTGGTCCGGGCAACCCTGGAAGGTATGGCTGCCCGTCTGGCCACTCCTAATTTCACCCCCGAAGATTTTGCGAAGATGAGGGAAATGTTTGCTCCTTTTCTGGGTTCCTCTCTTGAAGAAAGGCGCTATGAATTCTCGAAGGCCAATATTGAATTCCATGAATATGTCCTGGAACGAAGTAAATGTTCCATTTTGATCGATATCGCCAAAACTCTCTATGACCACATGCGCCTGATCCGTTTCCGGACGTCCGCTTTCCTGCCTCGTTTGCAGAGTGCCTTGGCTCAACATCTCAAGCTCGTCGATCTTTTTGAAAAGGGTGATGCCAACAGGGCCGAAAGGCTAATGCGGGCCCACATTGAAGAATCCATTCAATACATGAATAAATGGGAGCAAATGCAACCTTATTCCCCTTCGGCTAACGAATTTCCTGGATAATCGGGCCTGATTATAAATATGGGAGGCAAGTGGTATGTTATTAATTAGCTCGACCCATATTATTGGCATGATAATCACGTTATTGGTAATCGTTGGTTTTGGCCTCTATGCTGGAACCCGGGTTAAAGACGAAAGAGATTTTGCGGGCAGCTCGCGTAAAGGGGGGGCGGCAGTTGTAGCAGGGACCATAATGGGAACCATGGTGGGTGGTAACGCTACCATTGGCACCGCGCAATTGGCGTTTCTTTACGGCCTGGACGCCTGGTGGTTCTGTATCGGAGCAGGGATCGGTTTCTTGGCTTTGGGGACCTTTATGCTCAGGCCCATTTATTCAAGCAAAATAACCACCATCCCTGAGTATCTGGTCGGGACTTACGGTTCGGGTATCGGACCTATTTCCAGTATCTTCACGAGCTTTGGCATATTTTTTAATGTCATCGCCAACGGTCTGGCAGCGGTGGCGCTGCTAACTTCAGTAGTTAATCTTAATCCTACCGTTGCGGTGATTATTACTATACTTATAACGCTGGCATATGTTATGGCTGGCGGGATTCAAGGCACCGGTATCGTCGGCACAGTCAAAATACTCCTGTTATATGCAGCAATGATAGCCGCCGCTGGCGTGGCTCTTTACCAATTCGGCGGAATCAAGGCGATGTATCACGCTTTTCCAAACCCTTTCCCATGGTTTTCCCTGTTTGGCCGCGGAGTTTCCCGGGACCTGGCGGCTGGATTCTCGCTGGTGGTGGGAGTTATCTGCACTCAGACCTACATTCAGGCGGTTGCCGCAACCAGGAGTTTCGGCAAGGCTCGCCTGGGCGCCTTGCTCTCAGCGTTTCTGATTCCCCCGTTTGGCGCCTGTGGCGTTCTGGTCGGATTGTATATGAGGGCGCATCTTGCTGGCTTCCCCGGGCTGACAACTGCATCTGCCCAGGTTTTACCGGTTTTCATTCTGCATTACCTGCCACCTTTGTTCGCAGGGGTAGTTTTAGCCACCCTGTTTATTTCGGTGATCGGAACCATAGCCGGTTTAAACCTCGGCATTTCGACTATGCTTACCCGGGATATCTACAAACCCTATATTGCTAAGGAAGTCAATGATCAAAAGGCTCTGTGGGTGCAGCGGGCATTGATACTTTGCCTTTGCGTTCTCGCCGTTGTCTGCGTCAGGGGCAGTTTCGGCAAGCTGCTCCTGAGCTTTGCCTTCCTATCCATGGGGTTGCGGGGTTGCACTGCCCTCTTCCCATTTCTGGGCGCCATGTTCTGTAAACGTCTGGTTACCCCGGCAGGTGGCATAGCGGCGGCAATATTGGGGCCGTTAACTGACTTCATCTGGCACTCCCTTTACCCGAAGGGCATCTCTTCACTGTATCCGGGACTTATGGTCAGTGCCATCGTTTTAATTGTTGTTAGTTTAATCACCCGCAAGAAAGAGGATACCATAGGGCAGTCCAAAATTATTGGGACAACCCGTTAAGTACAACCTGGTATTTCCAAAGAAGGGGAGTAAGCAGTGGGAACGGCTGACGCCAAGATCTCCGACACGGCAACCGCGGTTGGGAAGATGCGGCGGGCGGTGGGGATCATCCTTGCCTTTCTCGTCCTGATAGTCCTTTACTTCATCCCTTTTCCGTCCTCCTTGACGCCGGTGGGACATGCCCTGCTCTGCGTGATGCTGTTCATGCTGGTAATCTGGGTCTCGGAAGCAGTGGGCTATGCGGCCAGTTCGTTCTTTCTAATCGCCTCCTTTACGCTCTTGGTGGCCTTGTCCCCGGTAGCTGCCAATCCCGGCAAACTGGTGGGAACCGAGGCAGCCCTGGGCATGGCCCTCTCCGGTTTCAGTTCGCCGGCCTGGGTGCTGGTGGTTTGCGCCCTGTTTCTGGCGTCCGCCATCGAGGTAACCGGGTTGGGACAGAGAATCGGCCTGTTCATCTTGGGCCGCATGGGGGCCAGGCCGAAACGGGTGCTCTTGGGAATCCTGGTGATGGCCTTTATCTTGACGGTCTTTATTCCGGCCCAGGCAGCCAACGCCGCCTTGATGACTGCGATATCCATAGGGATTATTAAAGCCTTCGGGTTGGACTTAAGAAGCAACCTGAGCAAAGGGATGTTGCTCCTGGTCGCCTTCGGCACCGGAATAGCCGGGATGGGCATTCTGACCTCGGGCGCCCCACCCATTCAAACCGCCATGTATATTTCCCAGGCTACCAACCACCATATCACCTGGCTCCAATGGGCCATCTATGGCATGCCCTTTGCCCTGACGATGGGGGTGGTGCTCTATCTCCTGGTTCTCTATTTTTTCCCGGTGAGCAAGGAAGAATTGGCCGGCGGGGCCTCGGTCGTTCGTGAGCATAGCGCCAAATTGGGGCCAATTACCACCGGAGAAGTCAAGCTTTTGATCATCATGTTGGCCACCATCTTCCTGTGGGGCACCGGAAATGTGTTGCACCGCCTAGACCCCAGCACGGTGGCGCTTCTGGCAGTGGCGGCCATATTTTTTCCCGGACTGCGAGTGGCCACCTGGAACCAGTTGGTGGGTAAAGTGAATTGGGGAACGCTGATGCTTTTCGGCGCCGCCATTTCCCTGGGAATCTGGCTTTTAAAGAGCGGGGCGGCGGCCTGGGTCGCCAAGAACACCATCATCGCTCTGGGAGTGGACCGATGGCCCTTGCTGCTGATGATCGCAGCCGGCGGCTTGTTCTTCTCCCTCTTTTCCCTGGCTTTCTCCGCCCGGTCCGCGGCGGTAGCCGCCCTGGTGCCCACGGCTATTGGCTTTGCCCAGGGCCTCAACATTCCCGGACTCAGCGTCTGGGGCCTGACTCTCGTCTTCTACTACACCATTCAGTTTTCGGTAATCATCCCGGTGAACACCCCCATGTCCATGGTGGCTTACTCCACCGACACCTTTAGTTCTGATGACATGATGAAGGTGGGTATTCCTCTGGTGATTATCGCCATTCTGGTTATGGTCATCTTCAGCGCCACCTATTGGCATTGGCTGGGATTGGTGTAAGCGGCTCATTAAGTATGGGAAGATGGTCAAGCCAGGAGAGGAGTTTCCTTTTATGAGGCTGGAGCTACGCAAATTCACGATCCAGGATGCCCGGTTCGGGGAGAGCACCAGCATCGAACAGGGGACCCTGGTTATCAACCAACCGGAATTGGTGGGATTCCTGAACCGGGAGCAGGCGTTTGCGAAGGTAGAGGTGAAGCTGGCCCGGCCTGGGGAAGCGGTCAGAATTGTGCATATCATGGACGCGGTAGAGCCGCGCCTGAAGCTAGCCGGCGGCGCCGCCACGCCCTTTCCCGGAGCCCTGGGCCCCATGGAGATTGCCGGCCGGGGGCAGACCAACGCGCTGGACGGGGTAGCCGTGCTGCAAACCGGCAAGAGGCAGGGTATTCAGGAAGGGATAGTGGACATGGCAGGGCCGGGGGCGTGCTACAGCATCTTCTCTAAAACCATCAACGTGGTGCTGCTCTGCACTCCCCATCCCGCCACTACGGACGCGGAGTTTGACCGGACCACCCGCAAGGCGGCGCTGGAGGCCGCGGCCTACCTCGCCGAACCCACCCGCCACCTGGCACCTGACCATGTTGAGGTGTTTGACCTGGAGGTGACGGCAAACCGGGATCACCATCTGCCCCGGATCGTTTATTTCTATCACCTGCAATCCCAGGGGTTGTTGCGGGATACCTTGGTGTATGGCGAAAACGCCCGGGAACTATTGCCCACCCTCCTCCACCCCAATGAGGTGCTGGATGGGGCCCTGGTCAGCAGCAACTACATCATTGCCTGCCAGAAGAATCCCACTTATCTCCATCTGCACAACCCGGTGGTCCTGGAATTGGCTCGCCGGCATGGCCGGGACCTGATCTTTGCGGGAGTGGTGATAGCCAATGAACATAGCACCTTGCGGGAAAAGGAACGCTCGGCGAAATTTGCCGCCAAGCTGGCCTGGCAACTGGGCGCCCAGGGAGCCGTCATCACCCAAGAGGGCGGTGGTCACGCGGATACCGACCTGATGCTCTGTTGCCGGGAAAGTGAAAAACTGGGCATTAAAACCGTCATCCTGGCCAACGAGATTGCCGGGGACGCCGGGGACCTGCCGTCGCTGGTGGATAGCGTCCCCGAAGCCGACGCCGTGGTCACCACCGGCAACAACGACGAGTTGGTGGCTTTGGCTCCCGTGGGGCAGGTTTTAGGAGGCGAGGAGATCGCCGGGGTCGCCGGGCCGCCTGATTCCGGGCTGACCATCCCCCTGGGACGCATCTATACGGCCACCAACCAGTTGGGGGCCACCCATCTGTCCATCAGGGAGTATTAAGGAGGCGCCCGGATGATCAGAGTAGTCCATTATCTTAATCAGTTTTTCGGTCAGATTGGCGGAGAAGACCAGGCCGGGGTGGCTCCCCGGGCAGTGGCCCGCCCGGTGGGGCCGGGGATAGCCCTGCAAGCCGCCCTGGGCGAGAAAGCCCAGGTGGTGGCCACGGTGATCTGTGGGGATAACTTCTTTGCCGAACAGCCCCTGGAGGCCACTGAAGAAGTGATGCAGCTCATCAGGTCTTTTGAGCCTCAGTTAGTCGTGGCCGGTCCGGCCTTCAACGCCGGGAGGTATGGTCCGGCCTGCGGGGCCGTGTGCCAAGCCGTGCAAGCCCGGCTGGGAGTTCCCGCAGTGACCGGCATGTACCGGGAAAATCCCGGCCTGGAACTTTACCGGAAGGATATCTTCTGCGTGGAAACCGGTCCCTCAGCGGCTGGCATGCGCCAGGCCGTTGCGGCCATGGCCGTCCTGGGTCTAAAATTGGCTGGGGGCGAGGCCTTAGGCCCACCCGAGGCCGAAGGTTACCTGCCCCGGGGAATCCGCAAAAACACCTGGGCTGAGAAGACCGGCGCGGCGCGGGCGGTGGACCTGCTTTTGGCCAAATTGCAGGGGCTGCCTTACCGCACGGAGCTTCCCATGCCTACCTTCGAGAAGGTCCCACCGGCTCCCCCGGTGAGCGACCTCAGCACCGCCACCGTGGCCCTGGTGACCGAAGGCGGTATCGTCCCCAAGGGCAACCCGGACCGGCTGGAGTCGGCCCGGGCCAGCAAGTTTCTCAAGTACAGCCTGGAGGGCATCGAAGACCTGTCGGGAGAGGAATTCCAGTCCGTCAACGGTGGCTACAGCAATGTCTTTGCCAACGAAGACCCCGATCGGGTATTGCCGGTGGATGCGCTCCGGGACTGCGAGCGCCAAGGCAAGATCGGCAGGTTATACCAGCACTTTTTTACCACCACCGGCAACGGCACCAGCCTGGAAAACGCCCGCAAATTTGGCCAGGAGATTGCCCGGGATTTGATTGCCGACGGGGTACAGGCGGTCATCCTGACCGCCACTTGAGGTACCGGGACTCGTTGCGGGGCAACGATCACCAAGGAACTGGAAAGGGTTGGGATTCCCACGGTGCAAATCTGTACCATTACGTCCATTGCCTTAGCAGTGGGCGCCAACCGGATCCTGGCGGCTGCTGCCATACCCTACCCCTTGGGCAGTCCCGATCTGAGCCCCGACCAGGAAAGGGCCATGCGGCGACAAATGGTGGATCGAGCTCTGGCGGCTCTGCAATCGCCGGTTGGCGAGCCAACGATTTTCAACGCCTGACGGGAACTGTCCGGCGATACAGGAGGCAGGTGCAATGGGGTATCCGGTAGTCAAGGGGGTCTCTTATGTGCTGGCACATACTCCGGAGCTGGTCCGCTACGGATCGAAGCCGGTGCGGGAAATCCCCAAGGAACCAGATTTACTTGAGAAAATTCAATCCCGGTTGCGGAGCTATGAGGAAGCCGTGGCCTACCCGGCGCACCAGGTTTTCATCGGGGCCCTGCCTCCGGAAAATCTATGGGAAATTGAACGGCCCTGGTTTCAACATCCCCTGGAAGGGGCGCAGCGGTTCGGCCCTTTTGGCGAAATCATGCCTCAATCTGAGTTCTACGGCCTGCTGAAGCTGGTGGATGAGTTTGACCTGATCCAGTTGGAAGAAAATTTTACCGCCAAGGTCAGGCAGGCTCTTTCGAATCATCCCCTGATCCAGGATGAGGATCTGGAGCGGTTAGGTCCAGGAGTCGCTTTGGAGCAACTTCGGCAGGAAATTGCCGGCGGCGCTTTACCTATTTTTGAGCAAAACGAAGTGGTGGGCTGCCTGCGTAACGGCCACGATGAGGATGAAAACCTGAGCGCTGCCGTCCTCATGGAAAACCTGGCCTGCAAGGCCTCGGGAGTTCTGGCCCTGCGCCACCTGCTCACTTCTTTTGGGCCCGGCGCCGCGGCCATTGAATACCTTATGAATTGCGGCGAAGAGGCCGTGGGCGACCGCTACCAGCGGGGCGCCGGCAACCTGGCCAAGGCTATGGCGGAAAAAGCCGGATGCGTTAACTGCAGCGGCGCCGATATCAAAGCCTTTTGCTGCGCTCCGGTGCATACTATGGTATTGGCGGCCAGCCTGGTTCAGGCCGGAGTATTCAAAGAGGTGGCAGTGGTGGGCGGCGGTTCTCTGGCCAAGCTCGGCATGAAGATGCGAGGGCACCTGGCCAAAAACATCCCTATCATGGAGGACGTGCTGGGGGCCTTTGCCGTGGTGGTGGGCCAGGATGACGGGGTCAATCCCAGGATCCGCCTCGACGTGGTGGGCAAGCATGAGGTGGCGGCGTCTTCCTCGCAGCAGGCCATCATGGAATCCCTGGTTTTTAAGCCATTGGCCAGGGTGGGCCTGAAGATTACGGATATTGAAAAGTACGCCACGGAGATGCATAACCCGGAAATCACCGAGCCGGCCGGCAGCGGCAACACCCCCCGGGGAAACTACCGCATGATTGGCGGACTGGCCGTTATGCATAAGCTGCTGACTCCCGCCGACCTGGATCAGTTCGAGCACACCCACGGCATGCCGGGCTTTGCCCCCACCCAGGGCCACATCCCCTCGGCCCTGCCATTCTTGGGCCACGCCCGAAACCGGATGCTTAAGGGTGATTTGCGCACCGCCATGTTTCTGGGCAAGGGCAGCCTCTTTTTGGCCAAGATGACCAAATTGTCCGACGGGATGTCCTTCCTTTTAGAAAAAAATGGAGGATAAGAGGTACGGCTCTGCATGTCACCCAAGAGACCTTTGTTGCGGAAGTTGAATCAGGCAAATTGGTGGCGGGCTATCTGTAAGCGGCCCTGGAATTTTAATCTACCTAAGTGAACCGAGGAGGTTTCGTCACATGTTACAAGGAAAGAAAGTCATTTGCATCGGGGAACGGGATGGGGTGCCAGCGCCGGCCATTGCCGAGTGCGTCCGAACCGCAGGAGCGCAACCGGTCCTGGCGTTGACCCAGTGCTTCGTCTGAACCGCAGCAGGGGCCATGGACCTGGAAGATCAGGGGACGATCAAGAAAGCCGTTGCTGACAACGGCACGGAAAACCTGGTGGTGGTTTTGGGCTCTCCCGATGCGGAAAGCGCTGCAATCTATGCAGAAACCGTCACCCATGGCGATCCCACCTTCGCAGGTCCTTTGGCCGGAGTCCCGTTGGGACTCCCTGTGTATCACATCTTGGAAGACCGCATCAAGGAGTTGGTGGATCCGGAAACCTACCAGCAGCAGGTAGGGATGATGGAGTTTGTCCTCAATAAGGAGGCCATTACCGCGGCGATGGAAAAGATCCGCCAGCAATAGTTGGAGTAAGAGCTTCGGAATCGCGGTTAAACCAGCCCCGGTGCTCCCTTAAGCCGGGGCTTTTTTCATAAGGCGCCTGTGCAGTCGCTAGCCATTTGCTATCGCCAGATTCTGGAGGTGGCGGCTAGTGCAAGTTAGCGCCTATCGACCCGCCTTTACATCCATTCCCAGATTCCTCCCTGCGTTACCACCTGAGTTGGGAACCACGACTAGGAGACCGACTTGGATTCTCATTAAATTGTCTGGATCTGGAGCCTGGATCATTGTCGAACTGATCCGAGGACTTCTCGTCCTCCCTCACTAACTGGCGATGTAGCCCTTCTCCCAGATATAACTGTAACTTATTGTAATTTCACGATATTTAATTATCAAGGTTCCATGACCTTCTGCGGTTTTATTTATCGTCCAGCCGATGGAAACCGCTTTTCAATTCAGGGATGATCGATCCAAATAATCGGGAAGGCCAGGGAAAATCTGGTGAGCAAGGGCAGTAGTGCCCCTCTTTTGTGATTTTGGAGGCAAGCTGAGCGCAATTTTCGATAAACCGGAGAGGAAATTAAATGGACGAAGAAATCGCAGTCGCAGGGGGAAAACCAGTCTTAGCAGAGATAAAGTCCATTGAAAAAACGGAAGAGAAAGAGGCGGCAGGGGTTAAATCGCGAAGTTTTGGCCTGCTGGCAGCTTTTGGCATCCTCCTCCTGTTTCATTTCGGTCCAACTTTTCCGGGATTAAAGCAACCAACCCAATCCGTACTGGGAGTCTTCCTATGGTTTATCGTGATTATGATTAGTGACGCACTTCCCGGCGCCATTGTTGGAATTACCTCTCCCCTGTTACTTGTCTTGTTTGCAAAAATGAAAGTACCCCAGGCTTTTAATGCCTTCAACACGGATATTTTTTTCCTGGCGGCGGGAGCATTTATTATTGCCGCCGTCATGATGGGCACCCCCTTGGGTAAGAGGATCACCCTTACCGTCGCCTCGATAATGAAATCCAATCGGGTAACGAGAGTCATGTTGGGGCTATCCCTGGCCGAGCTTGCGACCCACCCCGTTATCCCGGTCGTTAATGAAACCGCTTTGTTCCTTCCCATATGCAAGGGCATGGGATCCTTGATGGAGGGGAAGGAATCCAGGCCTGAGGTAAAAAGAATAAATACCGCGGTGCTCTATTTTATCGCCGGGATACTGCCGCTTTTTATAGGCCCGCTGTTTTTGACCAGTCATTTCCCCAATTTAATATTGGTAGGCTACCTGAAGGATGCCCAGCATCTGGATATATCTTGGGGCCGGTGGTTCTGGATCAATGTTCCTCTCTGGGGCTTGCTGCCCATAGCTTATCTTTACGTGGCCTGGTACTTCCGTCTGGGAGGGCTGGTCATACCCGGAGCAGAAACGGGGATTGCCAACATGAGGGCGGAGCTGGGAAAAATGACCTGGCCGGAAAAATGGGCCTTGATTTGCATATTCATTGGCATGTTCCTCTGGATCACGGGTTGGATACAACCTGGCATGGCCGCCCTGGTAGTTTCATTTTTATTGTTTGTTCCGTGGGGTGGAATCGAATTCAAAAAGATACACCAGCACATCTTATGGGATGTATTGATCCTTCTTGGAGGAGCCATATCTTTAGGCACCGCATTATACAAGTCCGGTGCCGTTAGTTGGCTCTCAGGTATTATTGTTGAGCCCATAAGATCTCTGCATCTACCTGTTGTAGTAATCTTTATAATTCTGGCCTTTGGACTCCACATAGCCAGAGCTGGTATCGTCAGCGCCGTGGCGGCCGGCGCCGCCTCGTTCCCTTAGTGGCAGGATTGGCCACTGCCCTGGGTTATAATGTTTTGCCCTTCTCAGTGGTCATCATTAATTGTTTGAGTTACGCCTTTTTTCTACCCTTTTCCATAACGGCCTTTCTGATTGCCTGGAGCGCCTCAGGAACCTCAAGTTGGGAGGCCATTAAATTCGGAGCACCTCTTTCGATTATCGCCAACCTTTATGTCATATTGGTGCAGCCAGTTTGGCTGAGCTTAATAGGATATCCTTTAAGATAAAAAACGGCCCGCTGGCCATGCGCCTTTAACCTTCCAGCATCATATATCGTCTAGCCGATAGAAGACGGTTTTCAATTCCGGGATAATTCAACTAAATAATCCGGTTACGGTAAGGAGAACGACATGGCCAAAGAACTCCCCAAAGACTTACAGGACATCCCCACAGAGGTGATCGACACGGACCTCCTCATCGTGGGCGGGGGCAACGCCGGTTGCTTTGCGGCCATTGAGGCCAAAAGGCTGGCGCCCGAGCTCAAGGTCACCATCATGGAAAAGGCCCATATCAGCCGCAGCGGCGCCACCGCCGCCGGTATGGACGCCATCAACACTTACATCCCCGAGGGGAAGACCCCGGAGGACCTGGTGCGCTGGAGCCGCTCCCAGGTGGGGGGCGGGCCCATCAGGGAAGACCTGGCCCTGAGCAATGCCCAGAATCTCAACGAAGCGGTGGAGGACCTGGAAAGGTGGGGCCTGCCCATCCTCCGGGACGACGCCGGCAAGCCCCAGTACCGGGGTGGCTGGGACGTCTCCATTCATGGAGAGCAGCTCAAGCCCATCATGGCCGAGAAGGCCATGGAGATGGGGGCGGAGGTCTACAACCGCATTCCCGCCACGGGACTCCTGATGGACGGCGGCCGCTGCGTGGGGGCCATGGGGTTCGGGGTCAGGAACGGCAAGTTTTACGTCTTCCGGGCCCGGGCGGTCATCGTCTCGGCTGGCGGCGCCATCGGCCTCTATAAATCTCACACCTCCGACGCCACCAGCTCCCACCATCAAGTCTGGGGGAGCCCCTTCAACGTGGGCAGCGCCTACGCCCTGGGCATCATGCAGGGGGCGGAGATGACCTCTTTTGAGCAGAGATGGGTGGCCACCCGCACCAAAGACTTCTGCGGGCCGGTGGACACCATTTCGGTGGGTTACAAATCCAACATCACCAACGCCAAGGGCGAGCAGATTTTGCAGAAGCATTACGCCCACCTGGGAGGTGATAAGGCGCCCCGCTATATCCGGGCCAACGCCCCCATGGAGGAGTGGCTGGCGGGCCGGGGTCCCTGTTACGCGGACACCACCCATCTGAGCCAGGAAGAAGTCAAGGAGATGAAGATCGATTACCTGAACGAACGGCCGGCCTTCGTGCTTTTTCTGGCCGCCCGCGGCCAGGACATCTCCAAGGAGGGCATCGAGGTCTACGGCAGCGACCCGTACGTGGTGGGGGGCCATACCCAGAGCGGCTACTGGGTGGATATGGAGCGCATGACCACGGTGCCCGGCCTGTTCGCCGCCGGGGAGAGCGCCGGGGGCAATCCCAACAAGTTCGTGGGAGGCTGCGCCGCCGAGGGCAAGCTGGCCGCCCGCGGGGCCCTGAAGTACCTGGCCGGGGTGAGCCAGCCGGAGTTGGACGTGCAGCAGGTGGAACGGGAAAAGGAGCGGGTCTTTGCGCCGCTGCTGCGGGGCCCGGAGTTCGACGGGGTCTCCCCGACGGAGATGGAAGAGCGCATGCAGCGCCTTATGGATGAATATGCCGGCGGCACTACCCAGTTCTACCGGTGCAACGAGGAGCGCCTGGACTATGCCCTCAAGCATCTGAAGATGCTGCAAGACCAGACTAAGTACCTTTATGCCAAGGACCTGCACGACCTGATGGGCGCTCACGAGGTCATGGACCGCCTGGACGTGTCCGAGGTCCTGGTGCACCATCTCAAATTCCGGAAAGAGACCCGCTGGCAGGGCTGGCAGACCCGCTCCGATTACCCGGAGATGGACCCGAAATTTGATTGCTTTGTGGAGTCCCGGCGCCATAAAGAAACGGGCGAGATCGAGATGTTTACCCGTCCCTATGAACAACTGGTCCCCGGGGACCGCTGCCAGCCATAGATATTATTCAGGCAAGGAGGAAGAAAGATGCCGCCAAGGGTTGACCGTGAGAAATGCGACGGCTGCAAGGCCGAGGAAGAACCGCTCTGTGCCCAGATCTGCCCCGGAGACCTGATGGTCCTGGGGGAAAACAAGAAAGCCTTTTGCCGGGCGCCCCGGGACTGCTGGGACTGCATGTCCTGCACCAAGTCCTGCCCGGTGGGGGCCATCGAAACCCGGACTCCTTATCAATTGGGTTACCATGTGGCGCGGCTCATCCCCATGATGGGGACTAACACCATCACCTGGACCTGCATCGATCTCAATGGCAAGGTGGAGCGTTTCCGGTACAAAAACAGGACGACGTAAAGGACATGTCTAAAGCCGCACCCAAAATTGCCTTATTGCTATGGGATCCGGGGGGGCGCCTGGCCGCAGCCCTGGACCTGGAGGCCCTGGTGCAAAAGTCGGCCAGGGCCAAAGGGGTGGCCCGCGCCGAGATCATCATGGATCCGGGCTCACCGTCCTTCCTCGAGACGCTGCCTCAAGACCTGGAAGCCGGGGTGATCGACCGGGTTCTCTGGGTGGGGCGGTTCAGCGACGAGCAGAGAAAGGGCTTGCCGGCCGAGCTTAGCGCCTTCGGCTTGAACCCGTATCTCCACCACTGGTGCGATCTGGAAGAACAGGGCCTCTTGCTGGCGGGCCTGGAGCCGGGTCTGAGAAACCGGAAGGCCAGAGTCCTTCTGGAGATGGCCCTGGCTCGCACCCGACTGCTTGAGCCCCTGGAACCTCTGGAGCTGCCGGCTACCGATGCCGTCCTCATCATGGGAGCCGGGGTGGCGGGGCTTCATGCCGCAGTCTCCCTGGCAGAACTGGGCAAGCGAGTGTATCTGGTGGAAAAGGAGAGCGGCGTGGGTGGTAAAGTCGCTCTCCTGTCCCGGTTCTACCCCCGCCTCTGTGACCCCCATTGCGGCCTGCAATTTTGTCTGGATAAGCTGAGCGTTTCTCCTCTGGCGGAGTTCCATACCCTGTCCAACCTGGTGGCCTTGGAGGGCAGCCCCGGGAATTTCCAGGCCCGGATTCTCAAAAAGCCTCGCTATGTCCGGGAGGAAAAATGCAATGGCTGCGGCGTCTGTCTGGCTGCCTGCCCGGTGGACCTGCCTGCCAGCCAGGAACCTGGCTTTGAAAAGATTGCCCCATTCCTGACGCCAGGTCGGAAGGCTATCCATCAGGCCTATCCCCTGGCCTATCCCGCCGCCTTTGTGGTAGAGCGCCAGCACTGCCCTCCCGAATGCCGGGAATGCGCCACGGTCTGCCCATCCGGCGCCGTGGATTTGGACCAGCTTCCTCTCGAAACGGACCTTAACGTGGGTGCGGTGCTGGTTACCACGGGGTGGGATCCTTACCCCCTCTCCCAGGTGGCGGAATTCGGTTATCAGAGGTATGCCCGGGTAATCAGTAACCTGGAGATGGAACAGCTTCTGGGCGCCGATCGGTTAGGCTGGGCTCTCCCGGAAACCTCCTGGGGAGATATGAAAGAAATAGGCTTCATACAGTGTGCGGGCAGCCGGGATGAGCGGCACCTCCCGTACTGTTCCTCGGTCTGTTGCTCCGCCACTCTGAAACAGGCCGTACAGATAAAAGAAAGGGACCCTCAAGCCAACTGCTACGTTTTTTATATCGATATGCGCTCCCCGGGGTTCGACGAAGATCTTTACCGGCGGGCCAGGGATTTGGGAGTGGTGTTTAACCGTGAGATTCCGTCTGCCGTCGATTTGAACCCGGTCACCGGAAAGCTGGGATTGCGGGTTATCGACCCCTCTCTGAATGCGCCGCTTATGATAAACCTCGATCTTTTGGTGTTGGCCGGGGGGATGACTCCGGCCCAAGGGACCCCGGACGTGGTCCAGGTCCTTAACTTGCCTCAAAATTCTTATGGTTTTTATGAATCCCACTATCAATGCCATCCTGAGGAGTGCCAGAGAACCGGCATTTATGTAGCCGGATGCGCCCGGGAGCCCATGAAGGTTAGCCAGTCCATCGAATCGGCCCATCTAGCCGCCATGAAGGCTTTAAAATATTTGGAGGGCCGGGTTCTCATCGAACCCACCTATCCGGTGGTGGACAAGACCCGGTGCGATCAGTGCAAGCGTTGTGTGGAGGAGTGCCCTTTCGGGAGCTTCACCTTTGATGAGAAGAGCTTCCCGACCCCGGATCTGGCCCGTTGCCGCCAATGCGGCAACTGCATGGGCCTGTGCCCCCTGGGGATCATCTCCTTGCAGCATAACACCATCAAGCAGATGGCGGCCCAGGTGGAAGCCTGCGACGTCTCCTTTATGGGAGATAATGAGCCGGTGGTGTTGGCCTTTCTCTGCCAAAACGACGCTTACCACCTGGCCCGGGGTGCGGTGGCCGCAGGCCTCGACATTCCGCCCAACGTCATCTTCCTCAAGGTTCCGTGTGCCGGCTCAGTGAATAACGCCCTCGTGGCGGATGCCCTTTCTTTTGGCATTGATGGGGTCCTGATTGGCGGATGCCCGGAGGATCAGTGCCATTATGTGCGGGGGAGCCAGTTGGTCCAGAAACGCAGCGGCGATTTGCGGGACAAACTGCAAAAGATGATGATCGAACCGGAAAGGGTTCGCTTTGCCAACCTGGAAATACGGGACTCTGTTAAATTCGTAAACCTGCTCCACTCCTATCTGGGGGATCTCAAGACCATGGGGCCCAACCCTTTTAAAATTTAGACTGCGGCAAACTATGGACCAACATTTGCAGCCCGAGTCATCTCTAGCGGCACGGCTTAATGCGGCCAGCCTGGCCGTGTCCCGGTGTTTTCAGTGCCGCAAGTGCTCCGGCGGCTGTCCCCTGACCTTTGCCATGGACCTGCTGCCGGACCAGGTCATCCGCCTGGCCTTGCTGGGCCAGGAGAAGCAGGTCCTGGGTTGCCGCACCATTTGGGTCTGCTCGAGCTGCGAAACCTGCACCACCCGCTGCCCCAACGGCATCGATATTGCCGGGGTGCTAGATTGGCTGAAGGAAGAGGCCTTCAAGCAGGGAGAAACTGCGTCCCAACCGCTGGTGGCGGCCTTTCACCGCTATTTTCTGGAAAGTATCCGCGAGGCCGGAGGGCGCCTCCCGGAAGCCCGGATGCTGCGGCGCTACGGACTGTTCAGGCTCTGGCGCCAACCTAATCTGGGGGAACTGGCCGGCAACCTGAAGCTGGCCCTGAAGCTTTTCAAGAAGGGACGGCTGCTTCTCGCCGGACCCGAGCCGCTCCAAAGCCGGGCGGAAATTGACGAAATCTTCAAGCAGGCTGAATTTAAATGGCAAGAAAAGTAACCTATTATCCAGGCTGCTCCCTGGAGGGTACGGCCCTCGATTACGCGGCCTCCATTGCCGGGGTCACCCCTCTTCTGGACCTGGAGCTGGCTGAGCTGGAGGATTGGAACTGCTGCGGGGCCTCCTCGGCCCACAGCCTTGACCAATATCTGGCCCTGGCCCTGCCCGCCCGGAATCTGGTTCTGGCAGAGAAGGCCGGGCAAGATCTGGTGGTCCCTTGCGCCCTGTGCTTCAATCGCTTGAAGGTGGCGGAAAAGTCCCTCAAGGGCGACGCGGGGGCGCGGCTGGGGGTCTCCTTTCAGGGGGCCATTAAGGTCTGGGACCTCCTCGATTACCTCACCCAGGACGAGTTCTTGGAGACCCTGGCCGGGAAGGTGGTGAAGCCCCTGAAGGACCTGGCGGCCGTGGGCTATTATGGCTGTCTGGCGGCCCGGCCTCCGGCAGTGACGGACAAGAAAGATTACGAGAATCCCCAAAACCTGGAGCGCCTGCTCACGGCCCTGGGCGCCAGCCCCCGGGACTGGTCCTTCAAGACAGACTGCTGCGGCGCCGGCCTGGCGGTGGCCCGCCCGGACATCATCGATACGCTGGGGCAGCGCCTTTATGATCAGGCCCTGGCCGCGGGCGCGTCCTGCATTGTGGTTTCCTGCCAGATGTGCCAGGCTAATCTGGACCTCTCCCAGGAGCGCATCTCCAGAAAGCTCGGGCGGGACTATTATCTGCCGGTTTTTTATTTTACCGAACTCATTGGCATGGCTCTGGGTCACCCCCAGGTAAAGGACTGGCTGAAAGGGCACCTGGTGGACCCCAGACCCCTGCTGCAGCAGAAAGGATTGTGGTAACGCCCCCGGCTTCCGCCCCTGACAGGCGGGCTGCACTGCCTGCCCACTTCCAGTGTCCTACTTAGTCTCTCCGGACCTGGCCGATCCTTGGCGCTGCGGCGATGACCTGTTATAATTATTGAAGATTAGATCGCTGGATACCAATGAGGGTAGCCCATGCGCCGGCAATGGCATCTGGGGGCGGAAGATTTCTTTGAAAATCTTCCCACCGAGAAGAGCGAGTTTTTAGCCCGCTCCGTCAAGCGCTCCCTGAAAAAGAGCGCCCTCATTTTCGCCGAGGATGATCCTGCCAACTCCTGCTTCTATCTGGAGGTGGGGGTGGTCAAGATTTCCCGCCTGGCTCTACAGGGCAAGGAACCCATTATCTTCCTGCGCCGGGCCGGGGAGCTGTTCGGCCTGGCCGAGATCATCGATGGCAACCAGAGAATCTGTAATGCTGAGGCGATCAGCGCCAGCATCTTGTATGAGATCCGCAGGCGCGATTTTGAAGATTTGTTGGCCCGGCATTACCTCCTGGCCCGCAGGGTTATCCAGGTCTTGGGAAGGCGCAGCAGGTATCTGGCGGAACAGATCGAAAACCTCATGGTCTGTGACGTGGCCACCAGGCTGTTGAAGCTGTTCCTTTACCTGAGCTACCACCTGTTGCTGGAGACGGGCTCCGGAGGGGGGCCGATCATCGTTCCCGTCAACCTTACCCAGGAGCAACTGGCGGCGTGCACGGGTTCCTGCCAGCAGACGGTCAGTGAGACCCTGAAATTACTCCAGGAGGAAGGCCTCATCCGGGTATCCCAAAAGCAGGTCTATATTTTAAAGCCTTTGGAAATTATGGATCGGATTCTGCAGTAAAGGAGCAGAACTTCCAATGGTTCCTGGAGTTCAGCCGCTTCGACTTCGGTGAGATTGCGTGAAGAACGCGGAGAGGAGGCGCCCCCAAAGTCTGCATCTTTTAATTGCCAACCCGCTTATCACGAAACAGATTCCTTGTCCTCTCTCACCCTCTCCAGGAAAGGCCGTACCTGGCCCGGGTCAGGGTTGCCCCTGCCTTACCCGATGGTCTCCTCTGAGTTCAATCCCCTAACCTTATTTTGTGGATATTGATTCTCTAAAGATAATGACTAATATGAGGTCGTGTGGGGAGGGATTTGGTGGCAGATACTCAAAACCGTCTGGAACAAATAATTAAGGCGCTGAGGGATAAAGGGTACCGGCTCACTCCCCAACGGCTGGCCATGCTGAAGATCATCGCGGCAAGCCTTGGACACCCTGATGCAGAGCAGATTTATGAACAGATGAAAGCCGGTTTTCCCACCACCAGCCTGGCCACCATCTATAAGACCTTGACCCTGCTAAAGGAAATGGGCGAGGTTTTGGAGCTCAATTTTGCCACCGTGGGCAGCCATTACGATGGCAAAAAACCGTACCCGCATCCTCATGTCATCTGTACCAGGTGTGGCCAAATCCTCGATCCCGAGCTGGTAGCCGTGGAGGAGATCTCTCGAGAAATGGCCAGGCAGACCGGCTATCAGATCACCCATCACCAGTTAAACTTTTTCGGCCTTTGCCCCAGGTGCCAGAAGGAAGGGCAAGCGGTGGCAACCAAGGAGGGAGAAAATAGATAGAGAATAAGACGATCGGGCGCCGGAGGGTATTCACCAAACACCGTACAAAGGAGATTTTACCATGAAAAACGACGACCGCAAATTCACCACAACCGATGCCGGGATCCCCGTAGCCAGCGACGAGTACTCCCTCAGCGTGGGGCCCGACGGCCCCATCCTATTGCAGGACCACTACCTCATCGAGCAGATGGCCAACTTCAACCGGGAGCGGATTCCTGAACGCCAGCCTCACGCCAAGGGCTCCGGGGCCTTCGGACACTTCGAGGTGACCAAAGACGTCAGAGCTTACACCAAGGCTGCGGTGTTCCAGCCGGGCACTAAGACGGACACGGTGATCCGGTTCTCGACGGTGGCCGGCGAGCGTGGCAGCCCTGACACCTGGCGCGACCCACGCGGCTTCGCGTTGAGGTTCTATACCAGCGAGGGCAACTACGACATGGTGGGGAACAACACTCCGGTGTTCTTCGTACGTGACCCCATGAAGTTCCAGCACTTCATCCGTTCCCAGAAGCGCCGTGCGGACAACGGCCTGCGCGACCACGACATGCAGTGGGATTTCTGGACCCTGTCGCCCGAGTCGGCCCACCAAGTCACGATTCTGATGGGTGACCGCGGCATCCCGAAGACCTGGCGGCACATGAACGGCTACTCGAGCCACACCTACATGTGGGTCAACGCCAAAGGCGAGCGCTTCTGGGTAAAGTACCACTTCAAGACCGACCAGGGCATCGACTTTCTCACGCAGGAGGATGCCGACCGGATCGCCGGCCAGGACTCCGACTACCATCGGCGTGATCTGTTCGAAGCGATCAAGCGGGGGGATTACCCAAGCTGGACGCTGAAGATGCAGATCATGCCCTTCAAGGAGGCCGAGGGCTACCGGTTCAACCCCTTCGACCTGACCAAGGTTTGGCCACACGGTGACTACCCGCTGCACGAGGTCGGCCGGCTGACGCTGGACCGCAATCCCAGCGACTTCCACACCGAGATCGAGCAGGCGGCGTTCGAACCGAACAACCTCGTACCGGGGATCGGTGTCAGCCCGGACAAAATGTTGCTCGGCCGCCTCTTCGCCTACGCCGACGCCCACCGTCACCGCCTGGGGGTCAACTACAAGCAGATACCGGTCAACCGGCCCAAGGCGCCGGTACACAGCTACAGCAAGGACGGGGCGATGCGGGTCCAGAACGTGTCCGACCCCGTGTACGCACCCAACTCGAAGGGCGGCCCGCAGGCTGACGGTAAGCGCTATCCCGAGGTAGCAATCTGGGACGCCAGCGGCGAGTTCATGCGCGCCGCCTACACCTTGCGCAAGGAAGACGACGACTTCGGCCAGCCCGGCACCCTAGTGCGTAAAGTAATGGACGATAAGCAGCGCGACCGGCTGGTGTCCAACGTCGTCGGACACCTCAAGGATGGCGTGACCGAGCCCGTACTGCAGCGGGCCTTCGAATACTGGCGCAACATCGATAAGGGGGTCGGCGACCGCATCGCCAAAGGGGTGAAGGGCGGCTGAGCGATCCGGAGCCCTTGCGGGCCCGCCCTTCTAAACGCCGGTGGGCCGGCGCTGGACCCCCGGGCGGGCGAGCCGCCCTTTGAGGTGTCAGGAGATGGATGTTATGAGCCAACAGGAAGCCAAAACCTTCTGGAAGTGCAGCAAGTGCGGCTTGACGCTGGAGGCGCCCCAGCCGCCCCAATCCTGTCCCACATGCCGGCAGGAGTGTGAATTCAAGGATGTGAGCTGCTACCTACCGGAGTGCGGTGGGCCCGGAAACCTTGATCCGCGCCTAAAATAGACGGGCCGGCCTTTAAAATTTCAAAGAGGGTCCCCATCAGTAGTGTCCGGGGAGGTTTTTGCTAGTCTGCCGCGTAAAGTAAGCTGCCAGGCTTCTTTGATTAACTTATGGATATCTCTTACTTTTTTCCCTATACCCCAATGTGGGAGAGGGCAGGGTGAGGGGGAAGTAATCAGACGCTGGTTCAAAAATAATCTAGAAAGGACTAAACGATGCAACTTCCCGAATACGTCACGGTGCAAGAAGTGCAGAGGGTTTGCCAAGAATTGGGCCTCAGCGACTGGTCCAAAAAGACGGAGCCCAAAGTTTTGCCGAAGGAAGCTCAAATCATACTTTCGGAAGTCAATGCGGAGGGCATGGCTATTCCCTTGGAGGACTTTTCTGCGGGGTTGGGCGTGGAGCTGGAACATGGCACCCAGTTCCAGGATGCCAACGTGACCAACAACCATCCAATCCTCACCGGGAAAATCGTCCTGGCGCACCTCAAAGAGTCCATGGACTACTACAAGCGGCTGGAGGTGGCCGAAATCGAGGGGGATATCCTAAAGGCGCTGGTCGCCAAGAACCTGGCGAAGGTGGAAGCACTCCATAAAAAACTGGCTCAGGCAAAATTAGCCCTTTTTCAGACAGAATCAAGAAAATTAGGATAGAGGCCGTCGCGTAACTTTCAATAAAGAGGAGAGGGCCATGTTCAACGAGTTCAAAGAGTTCGTCATGCGGGGCAACGTAGTGGACATGGCCGTAGGCATCGTCATCGGCGCAGCCTTTGGGGGTATTGTCAAGTCTTTCGTGGACGATGTTCTCATGCCGCCCATTGGCCTGCTTCTGGGTCGTGTAGATTTTGCCAATCTTTTCATTGTGCTCAAGGAAGGCGCCAAAGCCGCCGGACCTTACGCTTCCCTGGCCACAGCCAAGGCGGCCGGAGCCGTGACCCTCAACTGGGGAACCTTCATCAACACTATCATCAGCTTTCTTATCATAGCCTTGGCCGTGTTCCTGGCAATCAAAGGCATCAACCGCCTGAAGCGGGAGCAGGAGGCCCCGGCGGCCCCACCCGCCACTAAGGAGTGCGCCTACTGCTTTTCAACCATTCCCATCCAGGCCAGCCGCTGCCCTCATTGCACCTCGCAGCTGCAGGCGGCCTAAAGGGACGCACGGTTCTGCGGTATGCAAGGAAGTCTAAAAAACGGAAGAGCCTGGCTCTGCCAGGTGAACCACCTTTCCTGCCCTGGTTCCTGCGCCGCAACCAGGTGCTGATCCCGGTGGCCGGTTAGACGGGATATGGCGCTAAGGGGTTCTTGCCGGGGTATCTGATGACGGCCCAACCTATACTGGTTACCGGGGCAACGGGATATGTAGGGGGCCGGCTGGTGCCCAAACTTCTGGACTCGGGTTACCGGGTGCGGGCCCTGGGCAGATCCATTTCCAAATTGAAAGCCCGACCCTGGGCCAAACATCCGCTAGCGGAGTTGGCTGCGAGCGATGTACAGGAGTATGAATCTTTACAAAAAGCGGTGGCAGGCTGCCGGGTGGCCTTTTATTTGGTCCATTCCATGGGGGCCGACCCCAAGGCCTTCACCGAGAGCGACCGCACGGCTGCCCAAAATATGGCACGCGCCGCGGGCGACGCCGGATTGGAACATATCATTTACTTAGGCGGATTAGGCAGCACGGACGACCCCCTCCTGAGCAAGCATCTTCGCTCTCGACATGAAGTAGCCCAAATCCTGCAATCCGGTCCGGTGCCAGTCACCTTTCTCAGGGCCGCGATGATCCTGGGTTCGGGAAGCGCTTCCTTTGAAATTCTGCGCTATCTGGTGGACCGCCTGCCGGTCATGCTAACCCCCCGCTGGGTTCACAACCCGGTGCAACCCATTGCCATCCGCAATGTGCTCAATTATCTTCAAGGCTGCTTGGAACATGAAGAAACCCGAGGGCAAACCTTCGACATTGGCGGCCCGGAGGTGGTGACCTACCAACAATTATTCGACATTTATGCAGAAGAGGCCCATCTTCTTCGCCGACTCATCATCCCGGTGCCGGTCCTCTCTCCCTCCTTGAGCTCTTACTGGATCCATCTGGTCACCCCGGTCCCGGCGAACATCGCCAGGCCCCTTGCCGAGGGGCTTCGTAACCCTGTAGTTTGCAAGGACGATCGCATCCGGGCCATTATCCCCCAAGAGCTTTTGGATTGCCGCCAAACCATACGGCTGGCGCTGGAACGGGTAAAGCAGCAGCAAATCGACACCTGCTGGATGGATGCCGGAGGTGCCATGCCGCCGGAATGGACCTACTGTGGAGATACCGCCTATGCCGGCGGCACCATTCTGGAGTGCGGCTACTCTGTCCAAATACAGGCTACCCCCGAAGACGTCTGGCAGCCCATAATCAGGATGGGCGGAGAGACCGGTTACTATTTCGGCAATTATTTGTGGCGGCTGCGGGGCTGGATAGACCGGCTCATGGGCGGCATCGGTTTTAGAGGCGGCCGGCGCCATCCCCAGGAACTCCGGCCGGGAGACGCCCTGGATTTCTGGCGGGTCATAGAGGTCGAACCGCCTCGCCGCCTCTTGTTGTTGGCCGAAATGAAACTGCCTGGGGAGGCCATCCTGGAATTTCACCTCACCCCGCAAGGAAACGGCAAGGTGGAACTTAAACAAAACGCGAGATTTTTACCCCGGGGCTTGGCAGGCATGGTTTACTGGTATAGCCTGGTTCCCTTCCACCATTGGGTCTATCGCGGCATGTTGAAAGCCATTGCCGCGGCGGTGGGGAAGCCCATAGTGAAAGGACCGGAACGATGCAATGGCAGCACCTGCAGGTCAACCAAGAAATAATCGAGAATACCCGCAACCATGAACCCCCAACGATTGAGAACTTTGAAGGCAGGAAATCTTAAGAGGGGTCCGAGTTACGATGGCTGTAAATCAAAATCCAATGTGACAGCCGATATTAAAAAATATCTTTAGATTGTCCTCTCTATGCTTACGAAAATAAGATTGGGAATCAGCGCCTGCCTGCTGGGTGAAAAAGTCCGGTTTGATGGCGGGCATAAGTGGGATCATTTCATTACCGGGACCCTGGGCAAATTTGTGGAGTTGGTCCCGGTCTGCCCTGAAGTCGAATGCGGCCTGGGAATTCCCCGGGAGGCCATGCGCCTGGTAGCGAGTCCCGAGGGGCCCCGCCTCGTGACCATCCGTACCCGGGTGGATTACAGCGAGCGTATGGGGGCTTGGGCCCAAAAGCGCGTGGTGGAGTTGGAGCGGGAAGACCTGTGCGGCTTTATTTTCAAGAGCGGCTCCCCCAGCAGTGGCATGGAAAGGGTAAAGATTTATGATGGCAAGGGGGAGCCGGCCAGGACCGGGGTGGGGATGTTCGCCCGGGAATTTAGGCAGCATTTCCCCTTATTGCCCGTTGAAGATGAAGGCCGCCTTCACGACCCCTCCCTGCGGGAAAACTTTCTGGAACGCCTTTTTACCTTGAAGCGCTGGCGGGAAACGTTATCTTTGGGTTTCCAGCCTGGACATCTGGTGGATTTTCATACCCGCCACAAGCTGCTCATCAGGTCCCACAGTCCTAAGCACTATGCGCTCTTAGGAAAGTTGGCGGCTCAGCTCAAGGAAATGGACCTGCCGGAGGTTTATGAGCAATACCAGAATCTGTTAATGGAAGCCTTGAGGTTCAAAAGCACTGTTAAGAAAAACGTCGATGTCCTGCTCCATATCATGGGCTATTTCAAGAAAAACCTGTCTCCGGCTGAGAAAGAGGAATTATTGGAAATTATTAATGACTACCGGCAAGGTTATATCCCCCTCATCGTTCCGGTGACGCTCCTCAACCATTATGTGCGAAAATATGACCAGGCTTATCTGAAGGCCCAGTATTATTTGGACCCCCATCCCCTGGAGCTGAAATTACGCAACCACGTTTAATCGTTCTCTTCTAGAGAATCCAATCCCTCTAAAATCATTTCAATTTCTTGTTCAGAGATATTAAATTCTGACACCTGCATAAATTTTTCTGGACAAAAAAGCTCTGTTTATCGTAGTGTAACCTTGGTGGAAACACTACAAACAGAGCTATTTCGCGCCAAGGTTAATAATAAGTAATTTAAATAACTATTAATATTATAGCATACTGAAATAATTAGTCAATAGGAGAAGGAACCATGGATGAAGAAATAAAAAAGCTTTTATAGGCAATTGACAGCAACGAATTAATGAATTTTATTAAAACAATAAAAAGTGAAGATCACGAAATTATGGAATTCATCAAAGTAATTAATGCAAGATCTTTGCAATATAATGATGTACTTTATGGAATAGCGAAAAAACCTAATTATTTTATATTAAATGATAGTTTTCTTATTGTAAAAAGAAGTCAGGGTAAGAAACCATGGTGGGGAGTTGGTAAAAAGTATATTGACATACTTAACGAATGGGGAGGAAAATACTTTCTTGTACTATTAATTAGTGGTAAGGAAGGGTGGGTATATTCAAATAATGAAATCAAAAACAATGTCATTGATGGATACTGGAAATTACGAGAGGAAGATCAGAATTATAAAATATATCCAGCAGTAGTGAAAGACGCAAATTCATTCATATCCCATAAGCAATTTCTTAAGAAGATAGGGATAGAAACAATTTAAGAAAATCTTCTTTTTGGTTACCTTTTCGCTACGAAAAACTGTAAAAACCTTCTATTGTTTGGCAGACGTCTGTCCAAAGCACTTGCCCCTGGCGGAATGCTGTTATCGATGCAACCGCCGAATCTGTGACCCAGAAATCACCCCCTGGCGGCAATCGTCCGGAAGGGTAAGCCCAATTCTGCTTGTTCTTGCTAATCGACCTCCTTCAAAAAAAATTCAATGCGCACCGATTTTTTGAATCCCATCCCCTTAAAAACCGCTGGGCGGCAGGTAAGTCAGCGTCTGGGCCAGCAGCCAGCAAAGGAACAGCACCACCGGGACGTGAAACAGGAGTTGGAGTATGGAGTAACCGGCCAGGTCCCGGGCCCGGCAGTTGAGGATGCCCATGAGGGGCAGCATCCAGAAAGGATTGATCAGATTCGGCAGGGCCTCGGCGGCGTTGTAGATCTGCACCACCCACCCCAGGTGCACGTGCAAGGTGTTGGCCGCCGCCATGATGTAAGGCGCCTCCACCACCCACTTGCCGCCCCCGGAGGGAACAAAGACGCCGAGCACGGCCGAATAGATCCCCACCAGGATGGGGTAGGTTCCATGCGAGGTGAGCTTCACGAAGAGACCGGCCAGAAACGGGTTGATGGCGGTCTTGGCGATGAGCCCGAAGATGCCGCCGTAAAATGGAAACTGGATGATGACGCCGGCGGTGGCCGGTACGGATTTGGTCACGGCCTTCAAGAAGGCCCCGGGGCGCCAGTGAAGCAGGATACCCGCGGTCAGAAAGATGAAATTAAAGGTGTTGAGGTCCGTGGCTGCCATGGCCCCCTTCTGCATAAACAGGTAAACTATGTAGGCAATCATGAGAATGGCGATGACCACCGAGAGGACCGGACTCGATTCGAGCCGGTCGGCGGGCGTCTTGGGCTTGTCCGCGGTCACTTCCAGCGGCTCGAAGGTGATCCCCATATCTTCCGCGGTCTTGGCCTTTTCGGGGCTGGGGCAGGAGAAATAGGCCACGGCCACCGAGAGGGCAATGAGAATAGCGGCGGTTAGCAGGCTCTGCCAGAGGAAGATGGTTTGGGTAAGCGGGATGACCCCGGTGATGTGCAACAGGGCCGGGGGAATGGAACCCTTGGTGTTCTGCAGTAAGGCGGCCGAGGACGACAACCCGAGGGCCCAGACGGCCCCCAGGCCGAGATAGGCGGCGGCGCCGATGGCCCGGTAGTCGATGCGCGGCACCCGCCGGACCACTTCCCGGACCAGCAGGCCGGTGAAGATCAGCGACAACCCCCAGGAAAGCAGCGAGGTGAGCATGGCCAGGAGGGCGACGAAGGCCACGGCGCCCCGGGGCGTCTTGGGCACTCCCGCCAGCCACTCGATCAGCCGGGCCACCGGCGGGGAGCTGGCGACCACGAAGCCGCCGATGATGATCAGGGCCATCTGCATGGTGAAGGGAATCAGAACCCAGAAACCCTCACCGAAGACTTGCACCAGCTTGAGGGGCTTTTCCCCCAAAACCAGGCCGCCGAGAAAGACGATAATGACGGCGCAGAGCGCAAACACGAAGGCGTCAGGAAAGTAACGCTCACAGAAATCGGCCAGAGCCTCGCCCACCCGCGCCAGGGGGCCGGCCTCCGTGGTTCTTTTCCCTTTGCCTTTCCCTCCGACCTTGTCTGCCATACCCCACCTCCCAGAACCTTAATAAATTGCGATTATGCCGCTGGCCATTGCCGGTAAATGATTTTGGGACACCTCCATCCCGGGCTCAATCTCGAAAAGGCTTCTCTTTTTTTGGCCGGATCGTCTAATGGGAGCCAGGATAGCACAAACCTCCTGCAAAATATATCTTTTCGAAAAATCGAGATTTTAGGCGGAAAGGGATATTTTTTTGGCGTGATGACAGGATTTTTCCAAGGGATCTCTGCCACTAATTTCCCCTTGTACCCATGTTCCCGGCGGACACATGGGGATACTGGTAGCCGCAGGCTTTAGCCTGCGCTCATTGAGGTTTTGCAAAAGCTTCTAGTATTACGTCCCATGGAAACGGTGCATTATGCTTTTTCTTTTTCCCTCCCCCTTGAGGGGGCGACACCGGGTGGGGGTGGTAATTTATCTTTCATTGACCATATGTTGCCACCCTCCCCCCAGCTCCCTCCCCTCAAGGGAGGGGGGGGTTATCTCAAATCTTTTGTCAAGATAATTGTGGGATATCACACTAGGATAAGCCGGACCGGGCGGCCACAAGCTGCACCACCCCCAGCAGGAAAGCGTCCCGGCCGTGCGCAGCTAAAAGAGAAAGGCCTACGGGGATGCCACCCACTTCCGCCAGGGGTAAAGAGACCTCGGCCAGGCGGCCGATGCCGGCAATGGCCGTCAATGACAGGGTGCGCGGGTAGTAGCTAATTTTGGGCTTATCAGGCTGCTCGACTTTCAGGCTGCCTTTAAGCCGGGCCGGGGCCGGCACGGTGGGGAAGCAGATGAGATCTCGCGGTCCCAGGAAGTTTTGCAGTCGGCGAAAATAGCGCTCCCGGGTGCGGATGGCATCCCCCAGCCTGCCACGATCGGCATTCTTGATGAGGTCGAAAAACTTGACGGCCTTGGGGCTGAGCGCCGGTTTGGCGCTCTCCACCCAGGACCCCAGGCAGTTCCACATCTCGCACCATTGCAGGATGGAACTCGTTTCATACCAACCGCTTAACCCCGAGTCCGCTGCCTGGCCATCGATTTCCCGCAGGGAAGTCTCCTGGACCTTGCCGCCGAAAAGGCTTTGCAATAACTGCAGGGCGCGGCCCAGGGCAGCCCTGATCTCCTGGTCGCAAATAGCCCAAGCCTCTCTTAGCAGGTGGAGGGCGCCCACTTCCACGTCACCCGGCACCGGGGCAGCCAACAGCACACTCCCGGCCCGGGCCAGGAGGTCGGCTGACTCCGCCAGGAGGCCTACGGAATCGAAGCCGGGGGCAAAGGGGGCGACGCCGGCCATGGAGATGAATCCGTGAGAGGGGCGCCAACCGAAAATGCCGCAATTGGCGGCCGGGACCCGGATCGAGCCCCCGGTATCGGTTCCCAGGGCAAAATCGGCCAGGCCACAGGCCACGGCCGATGCAGAGCCGCTGGACGAACCGCCTGTAAGGTGATGCGGAGCCCTTGGATTCAGCGGCGCCCCGTAGAAATAATTCTCCCCGTCCAGGCTGAAGGCCAGTTCATCACAAATGGCCTTACCGATGCACTGAGCCCCCGCCCCTAACAATTGGTCCACACAGATGGCGTTGGCTGTGGCCGGGGGATGGCTCCTGGCCCAGGCGGGCGAGCCGCAAGAGGTGCGGTGGCCTGCCAGGTCGATAATATCCTTCACGGCAAAGCGCAATCCGTCCAAAGGCCCCGGGGCCGTGGCCGGCAATTTCACAATTTCGACAAAGGCTCCCGATTCCTGGATGCTGAATTTTCTGGGGAGAGGCATCTGGATCACCCCACCTAAACCGGGATATTGCGGCAGCTTTAGCCGCCAGAGCCAAAAATGGTTCGGCAGGCAATTTTCCCGAGCTTAATGCCTGATGATGTCCCACTCATAGCCGCAGGGAATGGTGGATTACACGATAGCACAAATTTTAAAGAAAAAGTGAATTCCCCTTAGAGGTTTGGCTGACCAGCCCCTTTGAGCGGATTTTTCGTGAGCCGGCAAGATGTGCAGCGGGTAATCCGATGACCTGCGGAGGCCTGGTGCGGCCCGGGGGCAACCTTGACTTAATACCCGGCCGGCACCATCATATCTTTTATGTGGCAGCGCATTTTCAAAATGTTAAAATACAAATATATAAAAAACGGCCCCCCAGATGCGAAGAAAACCTAGGGGGCGCCATGGGACTCGTGATGAAATCCTTAAGGAAACGGTGTCTGGAAGTCTCGATTTTCTTGTTATTTACGGGGATGTTCGTTTTCCCGGGCTTGGCACTCTGCACCGTCGCCCCGGATAATCTGCAGCGCCGCTTAGCCGCGGGAGAGATCGTTGTCACCACCAAAGAAGATCCTGGAACCTCCCTGGTTAGCGCCGAGATGATCGGGGTTATAGACGCTTCCCCGGAAATCGTCTGGCGGGTGATTACTGACATTAATAATTTTAAGTATTTCATGCCTCGGACTTTGAATAGTATGGCGGTGCCGGCGGAGAAGATTCCCTTGATATTGCAAAGGCGGCCGAACAGCGCTGAGGAAGTGGAGGCCTTACTGGGCTCCATCCCCGCGAACCCGGCCAGCTCTCGTATCGCAGGCGGAAAATATTCTGAATATCATTATAGTCATCTGGATCTTCCCTGGCCATGCAGCAACCGCTGGTACATCCTCAAGGGGCTGTATGATGAGACCGGCGCGGCCCAGCATCGTTATCGCAGTTCCTGGTCGCTCGTAATCGGCAACCTGCAGGAAAATTCCGGCGAATGGATTTTGGAGCCATTTGACACTGGTAAGACCAAGGCAACTTATAGGGTGAATACCGACCCCGGCGGCGCCATTCCCAAGTTCCTGGTCAAGAAGGGTACTTGCAGCTCCATGCCCCAGATCATTGAAGCGGTCAGGGAACGGGCTGCCATGCTGGCTGCGTACAAGCAGCCATAATGAGCCCCCCCCCTTCCTTTTGCAAATGAGCCTTAAACCTGCTTAATCAGCTTTCTGCGTGCTCTCCTGGCAATGAAGACCGGAAAGGGATAAAAATTCCTTGATGCGGCTCTTCATCGATGGCGCCAGCCTGCAAAGGTCCAGGTCACCTCTCTTTGGGTCACCTTCGCCCACCTCCCATATCCAAAGCAAATATGAATTTTCCCGCCGGACCGATAACCAATAAGTTTGGCAAGTCATATTTTTTGGTGCATTCCTCGATTTAATCATTGCTTCCCTCGGTTTCCATCAAGCTAAACAGTGGGCTTTTCCGGCCTCCTGGGTTGTGGCAGAAAAAAGTTATGAATTGACAGTCCGTACAAAATGACTATCTAAAAATTACAGGACGTCTATTTGACCTTCCGAAAAAATTCCTCTCGCAAAATCAAGCCTGAGAAGACCACCTTCATGGGAGGTCGAAACAGAAACCCCGGGAAAGAGAGAAGGTCTAACTGACAGAAAGCAGAGGGGTTTATGGAGAAGCCTTTTTATCCTCAAGAAAAATGCAGTCTTGCCGGCGTGGACGAACTCGTCGACCTGGCTCTGGACTTGCGGTGGTCATGGGATCACAGCGCTGACGACATCTGGCGGCCCCTGGCCCCGGAGATATGGGACCGCACCCGCAACCCGTGGGTCATACTCCAAACCGTGGCGCCGGGCAAGCTGCAAAAGTTGGGTGCTGATGCCAAGTTCAGGGCGCGGGTGAAAACCTTGGCCCAGAAAATGAGCACTTACCGCGATGCTGCCGCCTGGTTTCAAAGGGAGCAGGCTCAGGCGCCGTTGACCGCGGTGGCTTACTTCAGCATGGAGTTCATGCTGGGCGAGGCCCTGCCCATTTACTCGGGCGGTCTGGGCAACGTGGCCGGCGACCAGCTCAAAGCCGCCAGTGATCTCGGGGTGCCGGTCGTGGGCGTAGGGTTGTTGTATCAGGAGGGCTACTTTCGCCAGGCCCTCGCAGCCGATGGCTCCCAGATGGTCCTTTATCCCATCAATGATCCAGGACAACTCCCGATCACCCCGGTACGCGATGACAGCGGTGAATGGGTGCGCCTCCAGATGCACCTCCCGGGCTACACAATCTGGGTGCGCGCCTGGCAGGCGCAGGTAGGCCGGGTAAAATTGTACCTCCTGGACCTGAACGACCCGGAAAATCCGCCTGTGATGCGAGGCATAACCAATGAATTATATGGCGGTGGCCTGGAGATGCGCATTATCCAGGAACTGCTGCTGGGCATTGGCGGCTGGCGGCTCTTGCGAATGCTGGAATTGAATCCCGAAGTATGCCATCTGAACGAAGGCCACGCCGCCTTCGCCATACTGGAGAGAGCCTTGGATTTCATGAAATCTACAGGGCAACCTTTCGAGGTGGCGCTCCAGGTGACGCGTGCCGGCAACCTCTTCACGACGCACACCCCGGTGGAGGCCGGCTTTGATCGCTTCCCGCCGGACTTGGTCTGGAAGCATTTGGGCAATTATGCTGAGAACCATTTAGGCCTGTCATATCGCGATTTGATGGCATTAGGGCGCCTTGATCCCGGCAACGACCAGGAACCCTTCAACATGGCATATCTGGCGCTGCACGGCAGTGGAGCGGTCAACGGCGTGAGCCAGTTACATGGGAAAGTCAGCCGGAGCATCTTCCAACCCCTATTCCCCCGTTGGCCCCAGGAAGAGGTGCCCATTGGCCACGTCACCAACGGCATCCATGTACCAACTTGGGATTCTCAGGCTTCGGACGAATTGTGGACCAAACAGTGCGGCCAAGAGCGCTGGCTGGGCGAGGGGGACGAGGTGGAAAAAATGATGCGCCGGGTGTCTGACCAGGAATTATGGGCCATGCGCCAGGCCTCCCGGCAGACGTTGATCGAATATGTTCGCCAACGTTACTCCCAGCAACTGGCCGCCTCCGGCGCCTCCCCGGAGCAAACCGCCCAGGCCAGGCAGATTCTGGACCCCGAGGCCTTAACCCTGGGTTTCGCCCGGCGGTTTGCCACCTACAAGCGTCCCACTTTGCTGCTGCATGAACCGGAGCGTTTGCTTCGCCTTTTAACGGACCCCAAGCGGCCTGTTCAGCTCCTGATCGCCGGCAAGGCCCATCCCGCTGACGGGGCGGGGCAAGAAATGATCCGGCAATGGGTGCAATTCACCCGGCGTCCCGAAGTACAAGGCCGCGTGGTCTTTTTAAGCGATTATGACATGCTCCTGACCGAGCAGCTCGTGGGCGGTGTCGATCTCTGGATCAACACCCCCCGGCGTCCCTGGGAGGCTTGCGGTACCAGCGGCATGAAGGTGCTGGTCAATGGCGGCCTCAATTTTTCGGAACTGGATGGCTGGTGGGCTGAAGCTTATTCGCCCCAGGTGGGCTGGGCGCTGGGAGATGGCCGGGAGCACGGTGACGATCCCGGCTGGGATGCGGCTGAGGCAGGCGCCTTATACGACATCCTGGAAAAGGAAGTAATCCCAACATTTTACGCCCGTAATGCCGCTGGTCTCCCCGTCGATTGGCTGGTCAAAGTCAGGGCGAGCATGACGACGCTCACAGCCCGTTTTTCCGCCCGTCGCGCCGTTTGTCAGTATGTCACGGACTATTATGTGCCCGCGGCGAAAGCCTATGAGGCCCGCCAATCGAATCAAGGCGCTCTCGGCCCCAGTCTGCTAGACTGGCGGCGGATGCTGGAGAAAGAATGGCACACCCTGTCCTTCGGCGACCTGCAGATAGAAACCCGTGATGGACAACATCATTTCCGGGTGGATGTGATTTTCGGCGAAGTTGATCCCGAGGCGGTGCAGGTGGAATTATTCGCGGAGGAGAACGAGGGCCGGCCCTGGCGGCAGCCGATGGCCCGGGGAGACAAGCTGCCGGACCGGGAGGGAGTTTACGTGTTTAGCGCCCAAGCGCCGGCGACGCGGCCCGCGGGCGATTTCACCCCGCGCCTCATCCCTTCTTTTTCCGGAGTCGCGGTGCCGCTGGAAATACCCTTAATTTTATGGCCCCACTGATTGCCATGGGAGGTAGCTGATGAGCATTTCCGCTTATGCCGGGAAACCCGCCGAGGCCTGGATGTTGACCAACATTCCCCGTCTCGTCACCGCCTACTACGTCAATCGCCCCGATCCCGCCGTGCCGGCGCAGCGGGTGGCCTTCGGGACCTCCGGGCATCGCGGTTCGTCGCTGGACCACGCCTTCAACGAAGCCCATATCCTGGCAATTACCCAGGCTATCTGTCTCTACCGCAAGCAGCAAAGCATCGACGGGCCGCTGTTCCTGGGTATCGATACGCACGGGCTCTCCGAGCCGGCCTTTGCCAGTGCCTTGGAGGTCCTGGCGGCTAATGGCGTTGAGGTCATGGTGGATGCGGCCGAGGGGTACACGCCGACACCGGTGATCTCCCATGCAATTCTCACCTACAACCGGGGCAGGCGCGGGGGCTTGGCCGATGGCATCGTCATCACGCCTTCTCACAATCCCCCGAAATATGGCGGCTTCAAATACAATCCGCCCCAAGGAGGCCCGGCGGACACTCGCGTGACTCAATGGATCGAACAGCAAGCCAACGCCTTCCTCACCGATGGCTTGAAGGGGGTGGCGAGAATCCCGTTTGAGCGCGCCCATAAGGCCTCTACCACCCATCAGCATCGCTTTCTGGACGCCTATGTGGGCGACCTCCCCTCAGTGGTGGACATGCAGGCAATAGAGGACAGCAAGGTGCACCTGGGGGTGGACCCGCTGGGCGGCGCCAGCGTGGCGTATTATGACGCCATTGCCGAGCGCTACCACCTCAACCTGGAGGTCGTTAATCACCAAGTCGATCCCTCCTTCCGGTTCATGACCATTGATTGGGACGGCCAAATCCGCATGGACCCATCCTCGGCTTACGCCATGGCCCGGCTGATCGAGCTCAAAGACCGCTTTGCCCTTGCCTTTGCCAGCGACACCGATGCCGATCGCCACGGAATCGTGAGCCACAGCCAGGGATTGCTTCCCCCCAACCATTATCTCTCCGTGGCTGTGGCCTACTTATTCGCCAACCGCCCGCAGTGGCCGAAAACGGCTGCCGTGGGCAAGACCCTGGTCAGCAGCAGCATGATCGATCGAGTGGCGGCGCGGGCGAACCGGCGGCTGGTGGAAGTCCCGGTGGGGTTCAAATGGTTCGTGGAAGGGCTTATCGACGGCTCGCTGGGTTTCGGCGGCGAGGAGAGCGCAGGAGCCACCTTTTTACGCCGTGACGGCGCCGTCTGGACCACGGACAAAGACGGGCTGATCCCCAACCTGCTGGCCGCGGAGATCACCGCCCGGACGGGCAAAGACCCCGGCGAGCATTACCAGGAGCTGACCGCGGAGTTTGGCATACCGTACTACACACGGATCGACGCGCCGGCGACCCCCGAGCAGAAGGCGAGGCTGGCTAAGTTGTCCCCCGAAGCCGTCAAGGATTCGGAACTGGCCGGCGAGCCCATCACGGCCAAGCTGACTAAGGCCCCGGGCAACAATGGACCAATCGGCGGCCTGAAGGTCGTGGCCGCGAGTGGCTGGTTTGCGGCCCGGCCTTCGGGCACGGAGAACATCTACAAAATCTACGCCGAAAGCTTTAAAGACCAGGCCCATTTGGACGCCATCATCAACGAAGCTCAGCGAATCGTGAGCAACGCCCTGGCCGGTTCCTAGTATTATGTCTCAAGGAAACGGTGCATTATGCTTTCCCTTTTTCCCTCCCCCTTGAGGGGGGAGGGTCAGGGTGGGGGTGGTAAATTATCTTTCATTTACCATATGTTGCCACCCTCCCCCCAGCCCCCTCCCCTCAAGGGAGGGGGGTTATCTCAAATCTTTTGTTAAGATAACTGTGGGCATCACACTCGGGGACTGCCATAGAAGACGGAAGGAGCACAAACATGACAGCTATCAACTTGCCCCTCACCGGACGCCCGGCCTGGAAGGCCCTGGAAGCTCACTATCAGCAGGTTCGGGAGCTGCACCTCCGGAAGCTCTTTGGGGACGATCCCGGTCGCGGCGAGCGCATGACTGCTGAGGCCGTGGGCCTTTACCTCGATTACTCCAAGAATCGCGTCACCGGCGAAACCCTCAAGCTGCTTGTGCAACTGGCCGAGGAATCCGGGCTGCGGGCCCGGATTGACGCCATGTTCCGGGGAGAAAAGATCAACCTTACGGAACAGCGAGCCGTCCTGCACGTGGCCCTGCGCGCCCCCAAGGGGGCAGTAATCGTCGTGGACGGCGAGAACGTGGTGCCCCAGGTCCACGCCGTGCTGGACCGGATGGCTAACTTTTCCGACCGCGTCCGCAGCGGCGCCTGGCTGGGCCACACCGGTAAACGTATTCGGAACGTCATCAATATCGGCATTGGGGGTTCCGACCTGGGGCCGGTGATGGCCTACGAGGCGCTCAAGCACTACAGCGAGCGCGGCCTGACGTGCCGTTTCGTTTCCAATGTCGATGGCACCGACTTCGCGGAGGCGACCCAGGACCTTGATCCCGGGGAAACCCTCTTCATCATTTCTTCCAAAACCTTTACCACGCTGGAGACCATGACCAACGCCCACACGGCCCGCGACTGGTCGCTGGCGGGTCTCGGGGGCGACGCCAAAGCGGTGGCCAGGCATTTTGTGGCGGTTTCGACGAACGCTGAGGAGGTGTCGAAGTTCGGCATCGATACCGCCAACATGTTCGAGTTCTGGGACTGGGTTGGCGGGCGCTACTCCATGGACTCGGCCATCGGGCTTTCCACCATGCTGGCCATCGGGCCGGAGAACTTCCGGGCCATGCTGGACGGCTTCCAGCAGATGGATGAGCACTTCCGCACCGCCCCGTTGGCGGGCAACCTGCCGGCGCTCATGGGCCTTCTGGCCGTCTGGTACAACAACTTTTTCGGCGCCCAGACCGTGGCAGTCTTGCCGTACGAGCAGTATTTGAAACGCTTTCCGGCCTATCTGCAGCAGCTCACCATGGAGAGCAACGGCAAACACGTCACCCTGGACGGGACCGAGGTCGCTTACCAAACTGGCCCCATCTATTGGGGCGAGCCTGGGACCAACGGCCAGCACTCTTTCTATCAATTGATCCATCAGGGAACCAGGCTGATCCCCTGCGACTTCATCGCCTTCGTCCAGCCTCTCAACCCCCTGGGCCGGCACCATGACATGCTCCTGGCCAATGTCTTTGCCCAGACCGAAGCGCTGGCTTTCGGCAAGACGGCCGAGCAAGTAAAAGCCGAGGGCACGCCGGATTGGCTCGTACCCCACCGGGTCTTCCAGGGCAACCGCCCCTCCAACACGATCCTCGCCGAGCGCCTGACCCCGGAGGCGCTGGGTAAACTTGTGGCCCTCTATGAGCACAGCGTCTTCACCCAGGGGACCATCTGGGGCATCAACTCCTTCGACCAGTGGGGGGTCGAGCTAGGCAAGGCCCTGGCCCAGCGCATTATCCCGGAGCTGGAGAGCCAGGAGGCGCCCCGGCTCGGCCATGATAGTTCAACGAACACCCTGATCCGGCGCTACCGGAAGCTCAAGGGGGCTTCCTGATAACAGATAGTGAGCAGTGAGCAGTAAAGGCAGGGGATAGGGGTCAGGGACCAGTTTTCGGCGGCGACATTCAAGGTAGCCGCAGGCTTTAGCCTGCGCCGGTTTCCATAGGGCGGCCTGTGGCCGCCGCAATTCTTTCGGTTCTAGCAAGGGTGGCCCCGTGGAAGACCTTCGCAAAAAACGTTTTGGATTGTCCAGACGGGTGGGAATCGCCACCGATCACGGCTAGGGTTTGGTTTGAAGGAAGGGCTGGCGGCCTTTTCCCTTTCCCATCATCACTTAATGCTTTTTGGGTCTGTTGGGCCTATCCGGTCACTAGCGGGTTATTCCAACCTCCGGGGGGTGATACTCGCTGGTCGACCTCGCCAGGCCCCCAGGTATTGGGCTCGTATTCCGAGACCGGGGCGGCAGCCTTCAGCACCGGGTCAACGATGCGCCAGGCCTCTTCCACATAGTCCTCCCGGGCAAACAGGGTGGGGTCTCCCGCCATGGCATCCCCCAGCACCCGTTCGTAGGCATCGTCAGGCTGAGATTCGCTGCCCGCGATCATCTCCACCGATTGCCCGACCATCTCATCACCCGGGGCCATAACCATCATGCCCAGGGCGATGGTGACCGCTGGATTGACCCGCAACCGCAGGTAATTGGACTCGAGAGTGGCAGGAAACAGCTTCAGGGGCTTTCGGAGCCGCACTATTATTTCCGTACAGGTCACAGGCAAGCACTTACCGGCCCGGATAAAGAAGGGGACTCCCTGCCAGCGCCACGAATTAACCTCCAGCTTCAAGGCGGCAAAGGTCTCCACCTGGGAATCCGGAGCCACCCCCTTCTCCTCCCGGTAGCCCCGGAACTGGCCGCGGACAAGGTTCTTCACATCCAGCGGTGGAATCGCCTTCAGGACTTTGACTTTTTCATCCCGGAGGGAATCGCTGTCCATCCTGCCCGGAGGCTCCATGGCCAGGTTGGTCATGATCTGGAACAGATGATTCTCGACCACGTCGCGGATTGCCCCCGTTTCTTCGTAGAATCCTCCTCGGCCCTGGACCCCGAAGTTCTCTGCCATGGTGATCTGCATGCTCTCCACGTGATTGCAGTTCCAGAAAGGTTCAAGAAAGGCATTGGCGAATCGGAAGAAGAACATGTTTTGGACCGGTCTCTTCCCGAGGTAATGGTCAATACGGAAGATCGCGGTCTCGTCGAAGGTTCCGAGCAGGGTCCGGTTCAGGCCTTGGGCTGAGGCGAGGTCTCTTCCGAAAGGCTTTTCGATGATGACCCGGCCACCCCGGGTGCAGCCCGACTTCCCGAGCTGTCCCACGACCACTGCGAACATTTTAGGTGGGATAGCCATGTAATAAGCGGGCCGCTGGGCAGCGCCGAGTTCATGGCAAAGCGCCTGATACGTGGCAGGGTCGGTATCGTCGCCGCGCACATAGCGCATTAAACCGCTCAGTTTATCGAAGGCGGCGGGATCGAGTCCCCCATGTTTTTCGACGCTGTCCTTCGCCCGGGCCCGGAGTTCATCGACGTCCTTGGCGGACCTGGCCACCCCGATGACTGGCACGTTGAGGCGGCCGCGTTTGACCAACCCTTGCAGCGCCGGGAAGATTTTCTTATAGGCGAGATCACCCGTCGCACCAAAGAAAACGAAAGCATCGGAATGCGGGATGCCCATGATTTTCTCCTCATTTTGCAGGCTTTTCCAGGTGTCCGCCAAACCCGAATCGCATTGCCGACAGCAATCTGTCCTGAAAATCCGCCTCGCCGCGAGAGGTGAAGCGCTGGTAGAGCGCGGTGGAGAGAACGGGTACGGGCACGGCCTCGTCGATGGCGGCCTTGATCGTCCACCGTCCCTCACCCGAGTCAGAGACGCGGCCTGCGAACTGAGACCCAGCGGGATCTTTTATCAGGGCGGCTGCCGTCAGGTCCAACAACCACGACGCAATCACGCTGCCGCGGCGCCAGACTTCCGTGATGTCGGCAATATTCAGGTCGTACTGGTAGTATTCAGGGTGGCGTATCGGCGTGGTCTCGGCGTCGATGGGGCGATCCTGCTTGCCGGCGTTGGCATTGTGCAAAACCCCAAGCCCCTCGGCGTAGGCGGCCATAATGCCGTATTCGATGCCGTTGTGCACCATTTTGACGAAGTGACCGGCGCCGTTGGGCCCGCAGTGGAGGTAGCCCTGCTCGCAGGTGCCATCGACCTGCTCGCGTCCTGGCGTGCGCGCCAGGTTACCAGACCCGGGTGCCAGCCTGGCGAAGATCGGATCGAGGTACTTGACCACCGCTTCCTCGCCCCCGATCATCAGGCAGTAACCTCGTTCCAATCCCCAGACGCCGCCGCTCGTCCCACAATCGACGTAATGAATCCCCTTCGGGGCGAGCTCTTGGGCCCGCCGGATGTCATCGATGTAGTAGGAGTTGCCGCCATCAACGATGATATCGTCTTTTTGTAGAAGATTCGCCAGACCGTGCACCGTTTCGTCGACCACGGCTGCCGGCACCATCAACCAGATCGCCCGCGGCGGCTTCAATTTGGCCACCAGTTCAGCGAGCGCAGAGGCAGCAAAGGCGCCGGTCTCCTTGGCAAAAGTTTCCCTTCTTTTCGCGGTGGCGGAATAGACGATGACCTCGTGTCCGGCGCTCATCAAGCGGCGCACCATGTTTCCGCCCATCCTGCCAAGACCGATCATTCCGAGTTGCATAATGGTCTCCTTTACCAAAGTTGGGAAGCGTAGACGACTTACGTTGCGAAGAATTGTTAAATTTAAGAAAACTGGTTATCTCGAATAAGTTCGTTGCTCTCTGAACATCGCATACTGGACCGCAAACCCGAAGGCGCCCAACACCATCATCATAACGAAATCGAGCAGGTTGGCCCCCCTGCCAAAAACCAGGGCCGGGATATACCAACCCAGGCCGATTACCATTAGGGCTGAGCCGTTAAAAGCGGTGGTCAACATCACCAGGAGGTCCCGGACGAGAAAAAATAGCAACCCGACGGCCGCAGCGCCTATAATCCCCAGCAGGATCAGGATCGACTGGGAGGCATTCAAGGCGAGTCCCAGGGAGATCAGAATCGTAGAGCCCAAGGCCGCACCCAAGACGATGACCCCGATGCTCCACAGAGGGTAGGCAAGCGCGGCCAGGACTACCGCGGCGCCGACGCCGATCGCCAGGGGCATCCAGGAATTGCCGGCGGGCGTCCAGGAATAGCCGAGCATATACCCATAAATCAAGCCGAAGCAGATTAGAAAAATTCGGAACAGGGGATAGCCATAGAAACAACTGGCGAGGCCGACGAGGATGGCCGCCATCCCAAACCATGCATCCATAGGAAGATTTCCTTTCCCGTTTTTTCTTTCCGAATATCAACCCCCGGCTTATTTGTTCAGGTCTGTTTTTCTCCAGAAAGCGGCCTGGCGGGATATCATTGGAAATAGTTCTTGACGCATCTATCCAATACTAATTATGACTTCAGTGGCTGACAAGAGGCGGGGTCAGGGATGAGCCGTTCTGGTCCCTTTTTTCTCTGGAGTCTTAAGATCCCGGATCGGACATTGTTCCCCGCAAGCTTGCAGCGATTTTTTTAATCATTATCTTTGTGGCTTAGGAGTTTTGGGTATATGGGAAACCCTTTGGTCCAACAACCGCTTTTTCCAGAGTTCAAGCCTCTCGGCCTGGAGGATAGGGAAATCCTCCAGCGGCTTCTGTGGGATTATCAACCGGAAACTTCAGAGTTGACTTTTACCAACCTTTTTATCTGGAAGGATTTCTATAATTTTGCCTGGTCACGGGATGGCGACTGGCTGGTAATTATTGGCGATTCTCACGACGGCGCCAGGTGGCTGTTTCTACCCATCGGGCCTTCTCCGCGGGTAGAAACCTGCAAAAAACTACTCCAATGGCTCAAGGAAATAAAAGGGGTCAGGGAGCCCGGGATTGAACGTGCGGATAGCCGGCTGGTAGCAGAGTTGGCTCCTGACTCTCGATTTCTTATCGAACCGGAAAGGGATCATTGCGACTATGTTTATCGGTCTGAAGACCTTATTCAGCTAACGGGCAACAGGTATCAAGGGCAGCGCAACCATATTCAACATTTGCAGCGTTTATATCCATTTTCATATGAGCCTCTAGAAGAAAGGCGTATCTCTGCCTGTCTCGAATTGGCGGAAAAATGGTGCGCTCAAAAAAACTGCGCTGAAGATTTGAGTCTTCAAGGAGAATGGGAGGCTGTAAAAGCGTGTTTGCAAAATTTTCAGGATCTTAACTTGCAAGGCGGGGTGATCCTGATTAATGGCAATGTTGAAGCCTTCACCTTGGGGGAACTTCTCAATAAAGAAACCGCGGTTGTCCATATCGAGAAGGCCAATCCCCTGATTTCGGGACTATATGCCGCGATCAACCGGGAGTTTTGCCGCCATTCCTGGTTCCAGGTGCCATTCGTTAACCGGGAGCAGGATCTGGGGGTGCCGGGGTTGCGAACGGCAAAAATGTCATACCACCCCCATCATTTGGTGGAGAAGTTTCTGATCCGACTGAGCTAAAACCAGATAGTGTGATGCTTAATATTTGCTATGTCTTTCAAAATACGGTTTTTTTAACCCCCCGTTGAAAAAGGGGGGCAGGGGGGATTTAAAATAACCTCTTGAAATCCCACTAAATCCCCCTTTTCCAAAGGGGGACTTTAGCACCATTGGAATTTAGGTTTTCGCTTAATTTAAGGCCATACCATTTACGGAGCACAATACTAGTTCATTTTTTTAAAATCTCTCTCTCAACAATCTTGCAGCAAATTGGGTTGCTATGAACGCGGTCCGTTACTATCTGGCGCTCATCATGGTGGTCATCCTGGGGCCAGTCCCCCTCTTTTGGCTGCTCATCCACCCCTTCGTCCGCTTCTGGCGCCGGGTGGGGCCCGGGTGGACTTACGGCGCCGTTGGTTCCTTGTGGGCTTTGGCCATGGCGGGGCTTTTCCTGAAGCGCCACGCCTTCTTGCCCGTGGAGTTCGGGATCAACTACTATCTCACGGCCCTGGGTCTTGTGCTCCTGGCTGCCTCAACCTGGCTGGGCCTGGTCTGGTTTCACCGCATGAGACTTACGACCATTATGGGCCTGCCGGAGCTGGCGCCGGACCGGCACCCCCAACAGCTCATCACCACCGGAGTCTATGCCGTTATCCGCCATCCCCGCTATGTCCAGTTATACCTGGGCATGTTGGGCAGCGCCCTTATTGCCAACTACCTGGTCCTCTACCTGGTAGCGGCCCTGTGGCTGCCCGCCCTCTATGTCCTGGTGCGGCTGGAAGAAAAAGAACTGCGGGACCGCTTCGGCGCGGCTTATGACGAATACAGCCGCCGGGTGCCCCGCTTTCTGCCTCGCATCTCCCGCCGTTCCGGCCTTTAGATAGCCGGAGTGGACACGCCGCCCCGGGAAGGGTAAAATAATACTGTGGCAGCTTTGTTATTTCCCAGGGCATCCTGAAAGGAAGTTATCTTCTTGCCTGCATTTCCCCACCCGGGCGGTCACACTATGCTAATTCTCGGGGTGAGGTTTGCCACCCTGCGCCTGAGTCTTCTGACCGCGGCGGTGCTCTCCCAAATATATCTCTTTCTCCGACTGCGGCTGGCGGTGAGAGGCTGGCGGCAGAGCGCGGCCTGGAAATCCTGGTTCATTGGCGCCGCGGGCGCAGCCATCGCCTTTCTCTTTGTCATGAACGGCTATATCTTGTTCAGGCCCATCCCCTGGGTGGACCCGCCGGCGGCGATAGAGGTTACCGTCTTCTATCCCGCGGCGGTGTGGGGCCTGGGGTCGATCTTTTCGGCTCTACTTCTAATTCTGGTCGATTTGCTGGCGGGGTTGGGGCGGGGGGCGGCTCGATTAGGCCGCGGCCCGGCCACCCGGGGGGATGCCAAAGCCATGAATCCCGCTCGCCGCCGCTTTCTTAAAGCCGGAGTGGGCGGTCTGATTGCCACACCCCTGGCATTTGCAGGATACGGCGCCACCTATGGCGCTTATGCCTACGAGGTTTGTGAACTCAGCTTGCCTTTCGGTCGTTCTTTGAGGGTGGTTCAACTCAGCGACATCCATGCCGGCATTTTCATGACCCGGGGAGAGATTCGGCGCATCGTCGATCAGGTTGCGGCGCTACGGCCCGATTTGTTTCTCCTCACCGGGGACTACATCTCCAATTCCATGAAGTTTCTTCCGGACTGCGTGGAAGAAGTGGCCCGGATCCAGGCGCGCTGCGGCACCTTCGCCGTCATGGGAAATCATGAACACTGGTACGGGGACCCGAGTGAGATCCTGGCGATGTTCCGGCAACACCGGATCACCTTCCTAGTCAACGCCCATCAGGTAATCCAGGGAGACCAGGGCCCCTTTGCAGTGGCTGGCATAGATGACCTCTTCTCCGGGCATCCCTCACTAGCGGGGGCCTTGCACGGGCTGGATGGCGCCATGCCGACGATCCTGCTATCGCACCACCCGGAGATCTTTCCCGAGGCCGCCGGCCAGGGCATCCCGCTAACCCTGGCGGGCCATTATCATGGGGGTCAAATCAAGTTAAGCCTGCCAGGAGTGGACCTCAGCCTGGCCCACTTGATGACCCCTTATCCCGAGGGCCTCTACCACCTGAAGGGCTGCCATCTCTATGTCAATCGGGGTATCGGGACTACGTTTACCCCGGTGCGGTTGAACGCCCGCCCGGAGGTAACCGTGTTTCACCTGACCTGAGGCAGGAGGTTTAGTCATGCAGGCCGGCAAATTTCGCAGTGCAGCCATAATTAAGGCCGTCCTTCTGTTAATCTTTATCGCGGCCGCGGTGGCTTTGATCCGGTTTACCGGAGTCCGGGAATTCCTCACCGTGGAAAAGTTGGGGACCCTGCTGGCGACCGCGGGTATATGGGGACCTCTGGTCTTTATTCTGATCTATGCCGTGGGGGTCTGCCTGTTCATCCCGGGGACCCTGCTTACCGCCCTGGGGGCAGCCATCTTTGGTCCCTATTGGGGGTTCGTCTACGTCTGGGTGGCGGCGATGCTGGGCGCGGCGGGCGCCTTCCTCATAGGGCGCTACCTGGGGCGGGAATTCGCCGCCGCCCTCATCGGCGACCGGCTCAAGAAATACGATGAAGCCGTTGAACGAAACGGCTTTGCCACCGTGCTCTACCTGCGCCTGGTCTATTTCCCCTTTACGCTCATGAACTTCGGCATGGGGCTGACCGGGGTGCGCTTCCGGGATTACCTCTGGGGCACGGGACTCGGCATTCTGGCGGGAACCTTCATCTTCACCTTCTTCGTGGGCACTCTCAAGGAGGTCTGGGCCACCGGCCACTGGGCTAACCTCCTGACCTGGAAGGTGTTCTTCTCCCTGGGGCTCTTCGCCTTTTCTTTATTTATTCCCAAGATCATCAATAAACTGAAATTCTGGCAGGGCCTTAAGAGCGGCTAGCTTCAGCAGGGAAGGGCCCCACCGGATTTTTCCCCCTCCAACCGGTTTAAGACCGTCACCGGCATTTTGGGCTGCACCTTGTCCTGGACCTCCAGGTTCTTGATCCGAACCACCGGCGCCCGCGGATGATGCCAGCTTAGCCGGTGAGCCAGGAAAACCAGAATAATTATCCCTATAGCAAGCCACAGAGCTTTCTTACCCCCAGGCAATTTCACTGCTTTGGCCCCCTGTTCTTGCTTGGCTGATTAGACTCCGACGGCTCGGCGCCGATGATAGCACAAATTTCAAAGTATTTGTCAGGCGGGAAATAGTTTAGGTGATGGGTTCAGTTTTCGGGGAGCAGACTACTGGGGAAAATCCGCTGGCCGCCATCAACCGAAACGGCCGGTGATGTAATCCTCGGTCTGCTTATTGGTGGGGGTGGTGAAGATTTTTTGGGTAGTGCCAAACTCCACGATGCGTCCCTGGTAAAAAAAGGCGGTGTAATCGGAAACCCGGGCGGCCTGCTGCATGTTGTGGGTGACGATGACGATGGTGTAAGTAGCCTTCAGGCTATTGACCAACTCCTCGATCCTGGCGGTGGCAATGGGGTCGATGGCGGAGGTGGGTTCATCCATCAGCAGGATCTCCGGCTCCACTGCCAGGGCCCGGGCGATGCAGAGCCGCTGCTGTTGCCCGCCGGAGATGGCGGTGCCCGGCTGGCGCAGGTGATCCTTCACTTCGTCCCAGAGGGCCGCCCGGCTCAAGGCCTCTTCCACCCGGTCGGCCAGCTCTCCCCGGCTGAGGCGGAAGTGCATCTTGAGGCCGTAGGCCACGTTGTCGAAGATACTCATGGGAAAGGGGGTGGGCTTCTGGAAGATCATCCCCACCTTGCGGCGCAGTTCCATGAGATCGCAACCCGGGCTGAGGATATTCTCGCCGTCCAGCAGCACCTCGCCGCTGGCCCGCTGGTCCCCGTAGAGCTCGTAAATGCGGTTGTAGACGCGGATGTGGGTGGACTTGCCGCAGCCGGAAGGGCCGATGATGGCGGTCACCCGGTTGCGGGCGATCTCCAGGTTGTTGTCGAATAAGGCCTGGTGTTCCCCATAAAAGAATTGCACCTGGCGGGCCCTAATTTTCAGGTCACCCCGGCTGGCGGTCGAGGTTTTTGCGGGTGCGTCCGCCTGGCTGCTGTCTGCGGCCATGCTGGGTAGAGTCAAGGTACCTAATAGGCTCTTCATGTCTTCCGTTCTCTCAAGATATAGCGGGTAAGCAAGGTCAGGGCCAGGACCCCGCCGGTAATCAGCAGCGAGGCCCCCCAGGCCTTTTGTTGCCAGTCGGGATAAGGGGACACGGCATAGTTGAAGATGGTTACGGTGAGATTCGGGGTCGGCTGGCCCAAAGAGTTCATCATATAGGGGCTGTTGAGGGCGGTGAACAGCAGGGGCGCGGTTTCGCCGCTCACCCTGGCCACGGCCAGCAAAATTCCGGTGATTAACCCCGCCTTGGCCGCCCTAAAGACGACACTTAAGGTTATCCGCCAGCGGGACGCCCCCAAGGCCAGGGCCGCCTCCCGCAGGGTATTGGGGACCAGGCGCAGCATGTCCTCGGCGGTGCGGGCGGCAATGGGCAGCATGATGATGGCCAGGGCCGCGATGCCGGCGTAGCCGGAGAACCTCCCCATGGGGACCACCACCAGGGCGTAGGCGAAGACCCCGATGATGATCGAGGGCATGCCCATCAAGACGTTGGCGGAAAACCGCGTGTTGTCGGCCAACCGCGATCCTTGACCGAATTCCGCCAGGTAAACCCCCGCCATCAGGCCCAGGGGCACCGCCACCAGCGTGGCCAGCAGGGTCATGACCAGGGTGCCGATGATGGCGTTGACCAGACCGCCGCCTTCCATGCCCGGCGGGGTGGGCAGTTGCGTGAAAAAGGCCAGATTAAAGGCACCCAGGCCCCGGCGCACCACCACGAAAATGATCCAGGCCAAGATCACCATGCCCAGTATCGCAGACAACGTCGCGAACACACTGACGACGCCATTGGCAAGGCGGCGGCCGGTGGCGGGGCGGGGTTTCATAAGCCCACGCTCCAGGCGCGGTACATCCGCTTTAACAGCATCTGGGAGAACATCTGCACCGCGTAGGTGATGATAAACAGGATCAAGCCCAGCTCAATCAGGGAGCTGACATATATGGCCGTCGTGGCCTCGGTGAACTCGTTGGCCAGGGTGGAGGCGATGCTGTTGCCGGCGGCGAACAGCGAGGGCGATATGTGGTGAGAGTTGCCGATCACGAAGGTGACGGCCATGGTCTCCCCCAAGGCCCGCCCTAACCCCAGGAAGACCGCGCCGATGATTCCCACCAGGCCGTAGGGTATGGTCACCTTATAAGTCACTTCCCAGGTGGTGGCGCCCATGCCGTAGGCGGCCTCCTTCACCACGCTGGGCACCAGATTGAAGACATCCCGGGTGATGGCGCAGATAAAGGGCAGGACCATGAAGGCCAGGATGATCCCGGCGGTGAGCATGCCGATGCCCATGGGGGGGCCTTGAAAGAGGGGCAGCCAGCCCAGGGTCTTCCCCAGGACCGGCTGGATATAGGTCGCCATGAAGGGGGCAAAGATAAACATGCCCCACATGCCGTAAATGATGCTGGGAATGGCGGCCAGCAGTTCGATAATGGTGCCCACCACCCGGCTGGCCCGGGGCGGGGCCAGCTCCACCAGAAACAGGGCCAGGGCGATGCTCAGCGGCACGGCAATGACCATGGCGATGAGGGTGGAGGCCAGGGTGCCGTAAATGCTGCTAACGGCCCCGAATTTTTCGGTAACCGGGTTCCACTGGTTGGAAAACAGGAAGCCGAAACCGAAGCGCTTGAGGGCCGGCCAGGATTGCTGGAGCAGGGCAATGAAGATGCCGCCCATCAGCAACGGGATCAGCAGGGCGCTGGCGACCGCCAGCCGGCGGAAGATCCGGTCGCCCCTGGCGGAGGCTTGCGGCACCGGCTGGTCGGAGATAGTTGAGCTATCGGTTGGCATAATGAGATTTGAGGCCGGGGTCATCAGGACTCCGGCCTCTGCGAGGAGATAATTTAGTTGGCCAGGAAGGTCGCGGCTGCGACCCCACCAAGGCCTTTATTTAACCGGCCAAACCGGTTTGCCGTTAGAGGTGATATCCTTTGCCCAGGAGGCTTCCACCAGGTCCACCACGCTCATAGGCATGGGCACATAGTCGAGCTTTTGGGCCATCTCGCCGCCGTGCCGGTAGCACCAATCGAAGTACTTCAGCATGGCCTGGGCCTTGGCGAGGTCGGGCTGATCCTTGTGGACCATGATGAAGGTGGCGCCGGCGATGGGCCAGCTCTGGTCGCCCGGCTGGTCATCCAGCATCAGGTAAAAGCCATAAGGGGCGCTTTTCCAGTCGGCATTGGCCGCGGCCGCCTGAAAGGCCTCGAGGCTGGGCTTCAAGAATTTGCCGGCCTTATTCTGCAGCAGCGTATAGGGCATATTATTTTGTTTGACATAGGCATATTCCACGTAGCCTATGGAGCCGGGCACCACTTTCACCTGGCCGGCCACGCCTTCATTGCCCTTGCCGCCGACGCCCGCCGGCCACTGCACCGAGGTATCGGCGCCGACCTTGTCCTTCCATTCCGGGGAGATCATGGATAGGTAAGTGCTAAAGATAAAGGTGGTTCCGGAGCCATCGGAGCGGTGCACCACGGTGATGGCCTGGGAGGGGAGCTTCAGGCCGGGGTTGAGCTTCGCGATGGCCGGGTCGTCCCATTTGGTGATTTTGCCGAGATAGATATCAGCCAGCACCGGGCCGTTGAGCTTCATGGCCCCGGGGCCGATGCCCGGGATGTTCACCGCCATCACCACTCCGCCCATTACCATGGGCCACTGCACCAGGCCGTTCTCATTCAGCATGTCCGTCTTTTGGGGAGCATCCGAGGCCCCGTAATCCACGGTCTTCGCCTTGATCTGGGCTATGCCGCCGCCGGAGCCGATGGATTGGTAATTGATCTTCATACCGGTGATCTGATTATATTTGTAGGCCCATTGAGAATAGATGGGGTAGGGGAAAGTAGCCCCGGCCGCACTGAGTGATACGGGCTGGGCCTGAGCCAGACTGGCCAGGAAAAATGTAAGGATTAGGGCTGAGAGAAACCACCATTTCCGCATGTTTATGCTCCTTCGAGTTGAGGGGTTGTTGGCAAACTGTTTTAAAACCAACTAGTTGTCCTGAGGTCAGGAAACCCTTGGGCGCGCAGCCGGGTTTTGAAACACCTAATTGCCACAGCATAGCGGTTAATTGTTAGGAAAATGTTAGGAGAGGGTAAATTTTTGATGAATTAGGGGTATAGGAAAGGTCCGGGATTACTCTGCCGGCAGGTGCAAGGAGAAGAGGCTCCCCGCTCCCGGGGTGCTTGCCACCGTCACGCGGCCGTGGTGCGACTGGGCAATGTGCTTGACGATGGCCAACCCCAGGCCGGTGCCGCCGATCTTGCGGCTGCGTCCGGCATCCACCCGGTAAAACCGTTCGAAGATGCGGTCTAATTGGCTCTTCTCGATGCCTACCCCCTGGTCCCGAACCAGGACCACCACCTCGGCGTTGTCCCTTAGAGCCTCCACCTGCACGGCGCTGCCCGCGGGGCTGTATTTGATGGCGTTGTCAATCAGGTTCACCAGGGCCTGTTCCAGCAGGGGCGCGTTGATCCGGGCTCGCAGCTCCTCCGGGCAATCCAGCCGGACCGTGATCTCCTTGGCGGCGGCCTTGGCTTCACAAATCTGGATGGCGGAATCCAAGACGCCCTTGAGCCTGCCGGTGGTGAGGAAGACCCTTCCCTGTTCCGCATCTTGTTCGATCCTGGAGAGGCTCAGCAGATCGTCGATAATCTCATTGAGCCGATCAGTCTGCCGGGAGACGATGCCCAGGAAGTTCCGGGCATTCTCCGGCTCCTGCAAGGCGCCGGCCAGTAAAGTTTCCACAAATCCCTTGATGGAGGTGATGGGGGTTTTCAATTCATGGGAGACATTGGCCACGAAGTCGCGGCGGCTCATCTCTAGCCGCCGCAGATGGGTGACGTCGTGCAGCACGATGAGAAAGCCGATATCGGCTCCCTGGGCATCCTTCAGGAAGGAGCCATGGGCCTGAATGATCTGTTGGCCGTGGCTCATCGTTACCTCGGCATCGATGGGTCCCCTGGCAAAGATGGTGCGGGTGATGAAGCTCTGTAATTGATGGTCGCGCACCACTTCCTGGATGGTGAGATCTTGAGAGGCCAGGTAGTCCACCCCCAGCAATTGCGCCGCCGCCCGGTTCAGGGTGATGAGGCGCTGCTGGGAGTCCACCGCCAGGACGCCTTCCACCATGCTGGAGAGCACCGCCTCCTGCAGCTGCCCCTGGCGGATAAGGACGCCGATGCGGTCCTGCAGTTGCTCCGCCATGTGGTTAAAGGCCTCGGCCAGACTCCCCAACTCATCGGAGCCGGGCACCGGCAGCAGCCGGCTCAAGTCTCCCCCGGCGAAGCGCAGGGCGCCCCGCTTCAGGTCTTGCAGGGAGCGGCTGAGGCGCTGGGAGATGAAGAGGCTCATGGCCGCCAGTAAAAGGACGATGACCAGGCCGCCCAGCGCCGTCCTGAAATACATGGCTCTGAGCGCCTGGGTGATGGAGGTCATGGGCAGGGAAGCGCACACTAGCGCAACTATCCGGCCCTGCTCCTGCATGGGCACGGCCACATACAGGCGATCGTGCCCCGAGGTGAAACTGTATCTTTCGGAGATGCCCACCCGCCCCTGGAGAGCCTCCTGAATCTCAGGGCGATCGCCGTAATTTTCCATGCGGGCCGGCTCCTCCTCCGAATCTCCCAGGACCTGGCCGGAGGGCAGGAGAACCGTCAGATGGGTACCGGTGAGCCGGCCCAGATCCTTGCAAATCCGGTCGACCTCGGCGCCCCTCCCGGCCGCCAATAGTTCCGGCAATCGCGTTTCCACCAGGAGGGCACGGGTCTTCAGGTCCGTGGCCATCTGTTCCAGGTAAAAACTGCGCCAGGAGCTGGTGACATACCAGGAGAGGGCCAGCAGGGACAGGAGGGTGACCAGGAGATAGGCAGGAAAGAGTTGCCAAACCAGGCGCTGGCGGCGCATGAGGCCATCCTCTGATTCAGACGTTGGGCAAGCCCACCACCAGGAGGCTTTCGTGGGGCGCCATGATCTCCCTTACCAAGAGATCTTGAGCATTAATATACCAAAACCTTTGCCGTTTGCAGAAATTCCTGCCACCTTAGTCCGTTGGGCCCATTTTACACCTTGTAAAAATTTCTGACAGACCCCCTGCCACCACCAGAACCGGCCTGATGGCACCCGGCAAGGTTTTCTTCTATTTTCAGGTAGATAGACGGCCGGCGGCCCGGGCATAATCGTTGCATTTTTAACGGCAGGGCCCCCGGCCTGGCCAAGGTCTATTCTCTAAAAGTCCTCCGGTTACCCCGGAGACGGATTGCTCTGATGCCGGCGTACTTTTTGCTCCTGATCGCCATCTTTATCCAGCTTATTGCCGCATTCCTGGCTTTCCGGCTGGTGCGGATTACCAGGAGCACCGCCGCCTGGCTGTTTATTTCCATAGGCTTCCTGCTGATGGCCGTCCGGCGTTGCTTCACGGTAGTCGAGTGGTTCGCCCGGGGAATGTCCCTCATGCCGGTGGACATCGGTTCGGAATTGGTGGGGCTGGCCACCGTCATCCTGATGCTGCTGGGGGTGGCCTTCATTGCGCCGCTATTCCGGGACATGATGCGCACCCAGGATGGGCTCCGGGAAGAGGTCGGGCATAGGACCGAAGCCTTAACCCATTCCAACCAGGCATTACAACTGGAGTTGCAGGAACGGGAGAAGGTGGAAGAATCCTTGCGCCTTTCGGAGGAAAAGTTCCGCACCATTGCGGACTTTACTTACGATTGGGAGAGCTGGCTGGCCCCCGACGGCGCCTATAACTATATTTCGCCCTCTTGTGAACGGATTAGCGGGTACACCGCCCGGGAATTTCTGCAAGATCCGGGACTCATAGAAAAGATCGCCCATCCCGAGGACCGGGGCAAGGTAGTCAAGCATTTACACGATGATCTCAGCAACCCCAACCCTCATTTCCTGATTTTCCGCATCCTTACCCGTAGCGGCGACGAGCGTTGGATCGCCCACGTGTGCCAGCCGGTTTCCACTCCCGAGGGGCAAATTCTCGGCCGCCGCTCCAGCAATCGCGACATTACCAGATACCAAAGGGCCCGGGCCGAGAAGGTGGAGCTGGAGGCCCAACTTCGCCAGGCGCAAAAGATGGAAGCCATCGGCACCCTGGCCGGGGGCATTGCCCATGATTTTAACAACATCCTGTCACCCATCATCATGTACACCGAGATCGCCTTGCGGGAGACGGGGCAGGACCAGGAACTGCGCCCTTATCTGGAACAGGTGCTCAAGTCCGGCAAACGGGCTGCGGCTCTGGTGAAACAGATTCTCACCATCAGCCGCCGCAGCGACCAGCAACGGATAAGGCTACGCCTGAGCCCCCTGGTCAAAGAATCCCTGAAATTGCTGCGGGCCTCCTTGCCGGCGACCATTGACATTCAAACGCAGATCGCCGCCGAGTGGGATTGGGTGCTGGCGGACCCCAGTGAAATCTACCAGGTGGTCATGAATCTTTGCACCAACGCCGCCCAGGCCCTGGAAGAAAAAGGGGGCTGCCTGAGCGTGGGCGTGGATCAAGTGGAATTGGCCCGGGAGCAGACGTCCTGCGGCATCAGCGTCCCACCGGGAAATTATCTGAGGTTGAGCGTCGTGGATACCGGTCAGGGCATGACCCCGGGGGTGCTGGAACGGATTTTTGAGCCCTATTACACCACCAAAGAGCTGGGGAAGGGGACCGGCCTGGGTTTGTCGATGGTCCATGGAATTGTCAAAAATTATGGCGGGGGCATCCAGGTCGTAAGCGATCCTGGGAAGGGAAGCACCTTTGAGATCCTTTTCCCCCTGATGGCCCCTGATGAAGCGCTGGAACCAGAGCCGGTAGCTGCTATGCCGGAAGGGAAAGAGCGAATCCTGCTGGTGGACGATGAGCCGGATATTGTGGCTGCCGCCCAAATTATCCTAAGGCAGTTGGGATATCAGGTGACGGCCTGGACTGATCCCAATGAGGCCCTGGCCGCCTTCCGGGCCGGACCGGAGAAATTCGATCTGATCCTGACCAACCTGACCATGCCCCGGTTGACCGGGTTTGACCTGGCCCGGGAAGCCCTGGCCCTACGTAAGGAGATCCCCATCCTGGGCTGTACCGGCCACACCGAACCGAGCAGCTTGGACAAGAACAAGGGCCTGGGGATCAGGGAAATTATCATGAAACCCCTCATGCCGGCAGAGTTGGCCGGGGCTCTGCGCCGGCTGCTCGATTCTCCCAAATAAGCCGGGCCGGCTAAACCCGCAGGCATAAGGACTTCGCCCATGGGGAATACCGCCGATCCCTTCTTCTATGATGTCATCAGCAGGTGGCGGCTCTGCCGCTTCTGTCTGCACCTGCATAACCTGGTGGGCAGACTAACCTGCAACGCCTTCCCGGAAGGAATCCACCCGGAGATCGTCTCGGGAAGGTTTATCCATAATAGGCCCTTCCCCGGACAAGAGAACGACCTGACCTTCCACCCCTGTGGAGCCGGGCCGAAGGAAAGCGAAGGTCAAGCGGGGAGGCGGCGTCGAGCGGTCTTGGATACCTGGGAAGTGACAGCAAGCCTTCCCAAAAAGCTAATTAGCCGGCGGGGGCGCTCAATTTCTTATAGCCCGGAGGCAGGTTGAAGAGGCGCTCGGGCTGGGGCCCTTCTATGATGTAGCGGTATTCCACGGAAAAGTTTTTGTCGCTGGAGACCAGTTTTATGGGGACCCCCAATTTGATGGCCATCCAGATGGTCTGCCTCTCCGGGTCGAGGCTCCCCGGCACCGTGACCTCATATTTTTCAGCTTCGTAGCCATTCACCGTCTCTTTGCCCACCAGGCGTTTTGCCAAGGCATCCGGGGGAATCTGGATGAATTGCCCGGGGAGTTTGGTCTTCAGGGGCAGCTCCAGGAAGCCGTGCTCTCGGGACAGGATGACCCAGACCTTTTTCAGGTCCGGCCGCACGATGGTGATGGTCTGGCCTTCTTCGTCATCGAACTCCTGGCGTATCTTGCCGTCCTGCATGAAGATCTTCCCGAGCGCCAGCTTTTCGCCGTCCCGGACCACCATCTGGGCGGAGAACTGCGCGGCCGCAGCACTGCAGGCAAGGAGCAAGACCAATGCCAGCACCAACAACCAGCCTGGTCTCCCTAAAGCCTTGCCGGTCAGCTTTTGCATCATTTCCCGCTGAGAAGCTCCATCACCTTGATGATGGCGGAGATGTCCTCGTCGCCCCAGCCCTGGGCCACCCCGGCCCGGTAGAGGTGCAGCAGCATCTGCCCCCCCGGGACTGGCGCCCCCAACTCGTAAGCCGTATCCAGGACGAATTTGGCGTCCTTGGTCAAATGCTTCAAGGGGAAGGCCGGCGGATGGTTCCGGTCTCTGAAGTTGGCGGCCTTTACCTGGAACATGGGGGCGTTCATGGCTCCGGAGAATACCGTTTCCAGCATGGCCTCCAGTTCCAGGCCCCCCAGCCGCCCGAAGTTGAGGGCCTCGGCGAAGCCCTCCATTGCCAAGCCGAGGAGCAGGTTGATAAACATCTTCATCATGGAGCCCTGGCCGGTCCGGCCGCAGAAAATGACTTTCTTCCCCATGGTCAGAAACAGGGGCTCCAGTTCTTCGACCTTTTCCTTCTTGCCCGACGCCAGGATCACCAGGGTACCCTCTTCCGCGGGCTTCTTGGTGCCCGAAACCGGGGCGTCGATGAAGGTGATACCGGTGGGGGCCAGTTGTTTGCCCAGTTCCCGGGTAAAGCTGGGGGACACCGAACTCATATTGATGAAGACCTGGCCGGGACTGAAGGCGGCGGCGGCGCCCTCCTCTCCCCAAAGCAGCTCATAAAGGGCCTCGGGGCCGGTGACCATGGCGATGATGATCTCCGCCGTTTTGGCCAGGGCCCTGGGGCTGGAGGCAATCCCGGCCCCCAGTTGCGCCAAAGGTTCGGCCTTGGCGGCAGTGCGGTTATAAACCATCAGGGGATAGTCGGCCTTGAGAATGCGGGCGGCCATGGCGGCGCCCATGATGCCCAACCCCATAAACCCAATCTTGGTATCCATCTTCAAGTCTCCTCCCTCGTGAAGCCAGGGCGGACAATCGGGTCCGCCGCTAACCAAAAGTTATCACTTTTTCCGGCACAAGAAAGCGACCTCCCGGGTAAGCAAATCTTCCCGGGCATAGCCCTTCGCCACTAAAATCTCCTCCAATCCGGGAGACAATTCCACGGTCATTTCCATTACCTGGTTTTCCTCCAGCACTTCCAAATAACTATTGAATATTTTACGGTAATCCGTCAAGCGCAATCTATTCAAATGGCTATGGGCAGGATAGCGGTTATCCTGCAAGTGATCCCAGGGAGGCACCCGGGGATGGGTGGGGGGCCTGCGGGCATCCGTCCACTCCGGGTGATGCCCGCCGGAAAGACTCGGGAAGAGGTGGACATTAATCCAGGCTCGTCCCTGGGGTTTAAGGACCCGGTTAACCTCCCGGACGGCCGCGGGCACGTCGTCAATATGCTCAAATACCAGGGAAGAGAAGATGAAACTGAAATAATTATCAGGAAACTTCATCTGGGTTGCACTCATCAGGCGCACATCTACCCGGTCCAGGGGGAGGGGCTGGCCGTATTGGCAAGAGAGTCTGCGAAAAAATTGGCCGTCGAAGAGCCAGTGCCGCAAAATTGACTTGAGCCCCCGCTCCCAACCGTTTGCCTTGAGCAACTGCAGAAATCTTCCGAGGGTCATCCTGAAGGCAGGCACTTCCACGTCGATGCCCGTGGCCGTAAGGCCGTCAGCGGTGAACAGGATGGTTTGGCTGGCCCGCTGGCCGCACCCTATTTCCAGCAACCTCAACCCGTTCGGGTCAGGTCCCAAGGTAGCCTTGATAATGGCGGCTAATTTTTGGTGAAAAATTATCTGCCCGTCGGCATTCTCCAGATTGCTCACCCGGTAAGCCCGCAGGATACCCAAGGCCCACCGGAGACGTTGGATCCAGGGGACTCGCGGCTCTGCGCAGGCAGCCACCCGGATAGCGGAGTCTCCGCTTTCTGTATTATCCATTTGGAAGGCCTTCCCAGTTTAGCCGGAGCAATTTACTCAGAAAAGTTACGGCGAGACAATTTATTGAGCTTGCTGGCGTGGCACCCTGTTATGGCTCCGCTCGCTCCAGGTGCTGACTTGCCGGCACGTTCATGGGCAAGATCAGGGGGCGTCTCACCTGCGGCGCGGTATTACTGGTATTGGATATAAAGGGGCGCTGGGTTCAGCCTTAGCAACTCCTGGGGGGTCATCAGGGCGTCGCCCTTCTTGGTGTCATTGTGATAGAAGAGTTTGAAGCCGACATACTGCACCGGCTCGGCAACGATGTAATCCTTAAACGAATCCCTCTTTAGGGACGGAGGGCCCCAGCCGTCCATGTTCATGATGATCTGCACCTCGGGGCGGAGCACGATCCTCCTGGCATTGGTGACCATATCACGGGTGAAGCGGTGTACAATGAGCACCTTGGGAGGAAGATTATACTTTTTCACCAGTTCCTCCAGGTAACCGGAGGCATAGTTGATGTCCGCCGCGTCATAGGTGCCGATCTTGGTCCCCGGCCTCCTGCCACTCTTGATCAGGTTAAACTCCGGATCCATCCCCAGGTGCACGTCCGGATTCTTCAAAATCCACTCGAAGCGCGGCAGGATGGTACGGATGTTGTCATGGCCGGTCTGAATGTCGAGGAAGAGAAGAGCGTGCGCCTCTTTGGCCCAGCCGTACACTTCGTTGACGATCTGGTCCGGCATCACCATCCGGTACTTGCCGGCCTTGCCCGGCTCTCCCTGCGCCACCACCGCGATGAGGTGCAGCGCCGGCTGCACCGGTTCCGCCGGGTCCGCCTTCTCCCATTTGGCTACTTCACCCTGCAGATGCCGCAGCATTTCGTCCTTTTCCCATGCACCCAGAGCCCCCATACGCTTGGAAAGCGGGTTACCGTAGTAGGCGACAATGCGCTTCTGCGGCAAGATGGAGCCTGGCAGCGGCGGCGGGTAAGCCACCGGCCAGCCGTACCGTTTCGCAAACCCGGGGTCCTCGCCGGCGAGGTACCTGGCTTTGGAAGCCACAACTGCGGGGGCGGGCGGCCTTTCCTCCTTAGCCGGCGGCGTCCCAATCTTGGCGATCTTGGTGGGAGCGGTGGTCTTGGCCGCGGAGGGAGCAGCCGGCGGGATTGCAGCCGGTGGAGCTGCCTGGGTAACCGGGACAGCCGGAGCCGCCGGGACGGCGGAGCCGCCTGGCACGGCTGGGGCTGCCTTCACTTCGCTGACCGGGTCGTTCGGGAACCCTGCTTGCGGAACCAACACTGCCAGAACGGTTCCCAGCAGGAGGGCCAATATCCGGATAGCAAATCGATCACACGGGTGCGTCACTAAGTACTCCTTTGTATTAAATACGCGGCACGGGCAAGAGCTCGCTGGCAGGTAAAGCGGTCCGGGCTTCTATCTAAGTTATTACGGCGAAGGCAACAGGCGACCAGGCGTTGCCCAAGGCGATTTTACTTTAATACTTTCCTCACATTTTGTCAATAAAAACAGTCAGCAAGAATAGCCAGGCAGCAGCGGTGGTCTCCTTTCATTTATTCTAATTGACTCCTGCCACCTCTTTGACATAAACTACTGCAATATCGATTCGCCATTACTTGGTGGGAAAGGTGAACTATGACATTGAAGAAGGGACCATGGGTCGTTGTCGGCATCGCGGTTGTCGCTCTGGCTGCTGTGTCTGTTTTTGTCCACTACTACGGCGATTGGCTGTGGTTTGAGAATTTGGGTTTTGCCAAGGTGTTTACCACGATTCTATGGGCCAAAGCTTTGACCTTTGCTGCCTTTGCCTTACTGTTCGGCCTGTTTGCCGCAGTAAACCTCTTCATTGCCAGGAGACATGGTTCCTATTCCCGCACGATGAGAATCGTGCCAGCTCAAGGACAGGCCACACCCATCGATCTCCTTTTTTCCGAGGCGCACGCCACGCAAGTGTGGACGCTGGCTCTATTGTTCCTGTCCGGTTTAATGGGGATCAGCGCCTCCGGCTCCTGGATGACTTTTCTGCAGTATTTGCATCATTCGCCATTTGGCGTTGCTGACCCAATATTTTCTAAAGATGCGGGATTCTATGTTTTTACTTTGCCTTTATACACCTTTCTTCAAAAATGGTGCTTAACGGCTTTATTCCTCGTATTCATGGCTGTTGGATTTTCATATTATCTGGATCATGCCGTAATGTTCCAAGAAAACTCACTATATGTTTATCCCAAGGTGAGATCTCATTTGGGGGCTTTGGGCGGTTTGTTTTTTCTCGACCTCGCCTGGTCATACCGGCTCCAGTGCTATGGTGTGTTAAATTCGAGCAGCGGCGCGGCCTACGGGGCCAGTTATTCGGATATTCATGCACAGTTACCGGCTTATTGGTCGCTAATGATTTTGGCGGTCGTTATCGCCCTTGTGCTGTTTTTCATGCCGGTCCTTAAAAAATGGAAATGGGCGCTCTATGCCATCGGCTTATTTTTTGTTGCCCTCATCGGGTTGTCCTGGATTTACCCGACCTTTGTTGAGCAATACTCAGTAAAGCCCAACGAATTGGCTAAAGAGACTCCCTATATAGAAAACAACATAAAATTTACCCGACTCGGATTCGGCCTGGATAAGGCCCTGGAACAACCTTTTCCCCTTGAGGACAACCTGACCTACGCCGACATCGAAAAGAACAACGCCACGATTCATAATATCCGCCTGTGGGATCGCCGCCCTTTAATAGAAACATATAAACAACTGCAGGAAATTAGGCTCTACTACGACTTCAAGAGCGTCGACGTCGACCGCTACCACTTTGGGCAGAAATACACGGAAGTTGCCCTGGCGGCTAGAGAGCTGGCTCCCTCGCAGCTCCCCGCCCCTGCCAGGACCTGGGTGAATGCGCACCTGGTATACACTCACGGCTATGGGGCGGTCATGAGCCCGGTCAACGAAGAGACCGGGGACGGTTTGCCGAAGTTTGTCATCCAGAACATTCCACCCCAGTCCAGCAACTCGATCGAGATTACCCGGCCGGAAATCTACTATGGCGAGGAAACCAATGAATTTACCATAGTGCATAGCAAGCTCCCTGAGTTCGATTACCCGAAGGGGGACCAGAATGTTTACACCTCTTATCAGGGCAAAGGCGGCGTGCAGATATCCGGTCTCTTCCGAAGACTGCTTTACGCCATCGATCTGTCGGATCTCAATATTCTCCTGTCCGGCTATATCACGGACGAGAGCCGCGTCATGTTCCACCGCCTCATTGCCGACCGGGACCGCACGATAGCGCCTTTTCTCGCTTATGATTCGGATCCCTATTTGGTGGTCGGTGGCGACGGCCATCTATATTGGATTCATGATGCCTATACCACGACCGACATGTTTCCATACTCAGAACCAGTCTCTGGGGGGCAAGGTGGTTACAATTTCAACTACATTCGCAACTCCGTGAAGGTCGTTATCGATGCCTACAACGGCGATGTATCCTACTATGTAATCGATCCCTCCGATCCAATGGTTCGCACGTACCAGAAGATCTTCCCGACATTGTTTAAACCGATCGATGAGATGCCGGCTTTTTTGAGGCAGCATCTGCGCTACCCCATGGACTTGTTTATCATCCAGGCTCAAATGTATGCCACCTATCACATGACGGATCCGCGAGTGTTCTATAACCGGGAAGACCTATGGAACATCCCTCAGGCCGTGTTCGGCGGTGCCGCCCAAACCATCCTCCCTTATTACATCATAATGAGGCTGCCGGGCGCCGCCTCGGAAGAATTCATGCTGATGCTGCCGTTGACGCCGTCCAATAAGGACAATATGGTCGCCTGGATGTGCGCCCGCTGTGACGGAGGCAACTACGGGCAGCTTCTCATCTACACCTTATCCAAAGACAAGCTGATTTACGGGCCGATGCAAATCGATGCGCGCATTAACCAGCAGCCGGACATATCGGCTGAACTGACTCTATGGGGGCAACAGGGGTCCAGCGTGATTCGAGGGAATCTACTCGTTATCCCCATCGAGCATTCGTTTATCTATGTGGAACCCGTTTATCTCCAGGCGACGCAGAGCCAGATGCCGCAGTTGAAACGTGTAATCGTGGTCGAAGATGGAAGATTGATGATGGAAAAGAATCTGGATGAGGCACTGCGTGCGGTCTTTGCAGCAGAGGGCGTTCCGCCGGCGCAACAACAAAAAGCGCTCAGCGGATTACCTGCCGGTCCTCTTCCCGCCGGCGCTCAAGAGGCCCTCGACCACTACAACAAGGCCATGGAATACCTGAAGCAGGGCAACTGGTCCAAGTACGGCGAGGAATTAGGCAATCTCAAGCAAATACTGGAGACTATGGCGGGGAAGGGAAATGGGAAGCCCGGGGATAAATGAAGAATCCTGCGGCGTTTCAGGCGAATATGAGGAAAGCATTTACCTTTCCGGGCTGGGGGCGTCCAGATCGATGGGCCGCAGGCCCAGCTCCCGGCGGATGATCTCCCCGGCCAGGTCCACCACCTGGGACTGGGATTCGATCAGGGCAGTGTCGCTGGTGGCAATGGGGCCGGGAAACCCCACCAATTCCCGCTCCGGCACCGGGACCGCGGCGGCCGTCAGCCTTAGCCCCCGGGCCGCCGCCAGTGCCGCGGTGCGCTGGGCCAGTTCGCCGCTCAGGCTCATAGGGGCGTCATAAAAAACCGCCACCGGCTCCTGCCAGGGATGCTCCGCCAGGTAATCCAGCACCAGGGCCAGGACCCGGTCGGTCTCGGGGGAGGGCTTGAAGCTCCGGGAAACCTGGCCCACGTCCCGGATGAAGCCGTCGTCCGCAGCCACCAGGGGCAGCTTGCGCAGGGCGCATTCCAGGGTGATGAGAACATTGTGGCCGTCCAGCCCCAGGGGGCGGCCTGCCACCTCCTTGAGCAGCCTCAGCCTGGCCCGGCGGGCCGCGGCCTCGGCCGGGGCGAAGACCCCCCGGTGCAGGAGCTGCCGGACGGTGCGGGAAAGACCATAGCGGTTGCCCACCAGGGCCAGAGCCGCCGGGCGGGGGTAGCCCCGGGCCAACAGGTAGCGGAAGTCGGCGGCGGCATCTTTGGTGGATCTACCCAATGGTCCGTTCAAATTTCTGTTCCGAAAAGTTTAGGCAGCAGCCTGGGAGGGAAAGGTGACCTCATGGGCCAATAGGATTCACTCAGATTCTTTTCTATGGAATGGGTGGGCAGTGCCCACCCTACATATTTTCTGTTAAGCGGCCTTTTTTTGACTTTTGACTTTTTACTTTTGCCTTAGCCCGTAGCCCGCGGGGCGGGAAAGCGAAGCGCCTCCCGCCATTAGCATTATTAGACCTACCTGCATTGCTGCCGCTCACCCCTCCCTGCTTTCCATAAATTCCATATAATCCGGGTCCCCGATAACCGGACCTTCTTCCACTTCCACCGCCTTGGCCTCCGGAGATTCCACGAATTTCGCCCGTTTCGGCCGCCCCTGTTTCCTGGTTGGAGCGGCCCGGCTCCCGGCGGTTTCCGAGGTCGCCGGCTCTTCTGCCAGGGAAGCTAAGGCGCTAAAAACTTCTTTAATTTCCTTCACCAATTCCGTCGTGCTGAGTTCGGTCATGGACGCATGGGAAGTAACAATCGCCGCGCTCAATTTCAAAATCTCACTAGCCATGGGGATGACTCCTTCTCTTAGTATGCTCTCACAATTGCAGGTTTTCCCGGGCCAGGCGACTTCCAAGGGCCCGAAGCTCCCCCAGCTCCTGAGGGGTGGGGATATATTTGCAAGTGAAGCCTTCATGGGCCAGCCTGATCTTCATGGCCTCGAGGAGCTGGTTCATCTCGGCCACCGCCTGGCCGCTCCAGCCGTAGGACCCGAAACAGGCCGCCGCCTTGTTCTGGGGCCGCAGCCCCTTAAGATAGGTGAGGAACTCGCCCATGGAAGGGAAGATGGTATTGTTGAGGGTGGGGGAGCCCAAAAGGAGCAGGCCGGCGTCCAGAACCTCGGGAACGATGTCGCTGTAATGGACGCGGCGCAAATGGCAGTTGACGGTCTCGGCCCCGGCATCCCGCAAGCCTTCGGCCAATGCCTGGGCCAGCAACTCGGTAGAGCCCCACATGGTGTCGTAAACCACCAGAGCCCGGTGGGGCTCCGCTTCCCCTGCCCCCCATTTCTGGTAAGCTGCCAGGATTGGCTCCGGGGACTTGAGGAGCAAGCCATGGTCCGGGGCGATCAGCTTGAACTCCAGGCCCATTGGCTGGAGGCGCTGGAACAGCTTAAGGACCAGGCTGCCGAAGGGCATCAGGATATTGGCGTAATATTTCTTCACCTGGTAAAGATAGGCCGGAAAATCCGGGGTCTCGAGGTCGAAGCGTTCGTCCGAGGCGAAGTGGGCCCCGAAGGCGTCGCTGGAGAAGAGGATCTGCTCCTCTTTGAGGTAGGTCATCATGGAGTCCGGCCAGTGGAGCATGGGGGTCTCCAGAAAGAGGAGGGTGCGTTGCCCCAGGGAGATTTCCTGGCCGGTTTTCACTTCGACAAAAGGCCATTCGCTCTGGTAATGGCGGCTTAATCCCGCTTTGCCCATGGGGGAGCAGAAAAGCTTTGACGGCTTGACCCTGGCCATCACTTCGGGCAGGCCCCCGGAATGATCCATCTCCACGTGGTTAGAAACGATATAGGAAATCTTTTCCGGATCCACTACCTCCGCCACCCGGGCCAGCATCTCCGGAACGAATTCCTTTTTTACCGTATCAATCAGGGTGATCTGCTCGTCCAGAATCAGAAAGGCATTGTAAGTGGACCCTTTTTCGGTGAGATAGCCGTGAAACTCCCGAAGGTTCCAGTCAATGGCGCCCACCCAGTAAACCTTGGGGGCCAGTTCCACCACCATGTGAGCCTCCTGTTATTAGTAGCTGTCCGCGAGAGCGGTCAGCAGCAGCTATTGGCGAGCGGCAAGTTTCCAGGTCGGCTGAGAAAGGCTGGGTATTGCCACAAGAGAAGGCAATAACTTAAAAGCAATGCAAAAACCCCTAAATCCAAAAACGGAGAGCTGAAAACTGGCCGCGGACCGCTTAAAAACTGCTGGCTGGGAGCTACAACCCTTCCTTGGCCATCTCCTCCACCAGGGCCTTCTGTTTTTTGTTCAGATTGGCAGGGGTCTCGACGATGATCCGCACGTACTGGTCCCCCCGGACCTTGCCGCTGGCCTGGGGGATGCCATAATTTTTGAGGCGCATCTTGGTGTTGCTCTGGGTTCCCGGCGGCACCTTGAGGCTCATGGTCTTGCCATCCAGGGTGGGCACCGTCACCTTGGTGCCCAGGATGGCCTCGGTGAACTTAATGCGGCGGTCCACGTAGAGGTCGTAACCCTCCCGTTTGAATACCGGATGTTCCAGCTCCCGCAGTTTGACGTAAAGGTCACCGGGAGGCCCGCCCATGGGGCCGGGAGCGCCTTTGCCGCTGACCCGCAGCCTCTTGCCCGGCAGGGCGCCGGGAGGAATCTTCACCGAGATTTTCTCCAGCTGGCCGTCGTGGGGCATGGCTACCACCTTCTCGGTGCCGAAGGCCATCTCATGCAGGGTGATAGGCATCTCCACCTGCAGGTCCCCACCCTTGGCTGGCCGGGGCTGGGCCCCAAAGCCTTCCGGGCCACCGTACCTGAAGACCCGGGTGCGGGGTTGGCGGCCGAAACGGCCTCCTCCCCCTCCCCCTCCCGTCCCCCCGAAGAGGCGGCTCCAGAGGCCCTCGGAGAGGCCGAAGTCGAACATTTCGCTGAAATCGGCGCCCTTGAAGATATCTTCCTGACTGAATCTTTCCCGGAAGCCCTGGGAGCCGTATTGGTCATATTGCTGCCGCTTTTCGGGATTGCTCAGAACCGCGTAGGCTTCGCTGATCTGCTTGAATTTTTCTTCAGCAACCTTCTTGTCCCCCTTGGCTTTGTCCGGGTGATACTTCATGGCCAGCTTGCGGTAAGCCTTCTTGATTTCTTCTGCAGGGGCTTCCCGGCCAACACCCAATATCTGATAATAATCGATCTCAGCCATGAGGGATCTCTCACATTTCACAGGGGAGTGTTGCCCATATTATAAATTGCGGGGGATTTTTGTCAACCGCTCCATAACTATAACCTTTCCATTTTATTGGAATTTTTTTCAATGGCCGTTTGTTTGTACCCATTTCTGACTTGATAAATTTTTCCCTTTCTGATAACAATTGCCCATATGCTTTAAACCAGCAATAGCACGGTGCGAGCCGAAAATTTCATTAAAGGCAAGGAGGTTGGGCATGACGGCTTTGGTGGGCGGACTGGTTGCGGTGGCTTTGGGATTGATCGGCCTTGGGTTGTGGTGGCATCATTTCTTTGACCTATTGAAAGGAGGCATCCCCCTCTTGCTCCTTTTGGGCGGCGCCCTGGCCGTCTATCTGGGTTTTGAGGAGACCAAGGATAAGTTTTTCAAGAAGGGCGAGAACCCGACTTACGAACCTCCCAAGATGAACGAGGCCGAAGTGGAGCAATATAAAGCGGAAGTGGAACGTTTGAAGTCCGAGGTCGAAGAACTCAAGGAAAAGAAGAAGAAATAGAGGCCGTCCACTTAGCGGCGGCTTTCTAAGAGGCGGGGGCAGGTCTGGAAGCCGGCCCCCTTTTGGGTATATTATTTTCGCTCCACCCGCGCCCCCCCAAGGGAGGCGCCTGGGGGGAGAGGCTAGCCGCTATCCTGCGATCTCCCCGGAAGTCACCCGGATCACTTCCCCTGAATCCGTCTCCAGCAGCAATGCCCCGTCCGGGGCCACCTCCAGGGCCAGGCCATGGATGGTCAGCGGCCCCTGGCGCACTGTGACCCGCTGCCCCAAGGTCACCGTCAGGCTGCGCCATTCCTCGAGAATCCCGGGAAAATCCCGGGCCAAAAAGCGTTCGTAAAGATCCTCAAACTCCTCCAGCCAGGCCTTAAGGATCGCCAGCCGGGAATTTATCGGCAAGGGCCGCCCGAGTCCCAGGGCCAGGGAAGTGGCTGTGGCGGCCAGCTCTTCCGGAAAGGCCCGGGTGTCGACATTGAGCCCCAGGCCCACCACCAGGTGCCGAATCTGCTCGCTTTCAGTTTCCATCTCCGTGAGGATGCCCCCCAGTTTCTTGCCCCCCAGCAGCAGGTCGTTGGGCCATTTGATACCCGGGACCACCCCGGTGACCCGTTTAAGGGCCCGGGCCACCGCTACCGCGGTAGTCAGGGTGATTTGGGGCATCTCCGTGGGTGGCAGCGGCGGTCTGAGGAGCAAGGAGACATAGAGTCCCGTCCCGGGAGGGGAATTCCACTGGCGTCCCAGTCGGCCCCGCCCGCGGCTTTGGGCTTCCGCCACCACCAGGGTGCCTTCCGGGGCGCCTCGGGCCGCCAATTCCTTGGCCAGATCGTTGGTGGAGGCTACCTCTTCGAAGTGGTGCACCGGTCCGCACAGGCGCCTGGCCTTAAGCCCCGGGAGAATCTCTTCCGGCAGTAACTTGTCGGTGGCCGCCAGCAGGCGGTAGCCCCGGCGGGGGGAGCCTGCGATGGCATAGCCCCGGGCCTTGAGGCGGTTGATGCGCTTCCAGACCGCGGCTCTGCTTAACCCCAGCCGGGCCGCCAGGACCTCTCCCGAGACAGGCTCAAGAGCGAGACGCAGGGCCTGCAACACCACGGCCAGGGGACCCTCCGGGCCTCCGCCTGGTTCTTTATGGCTATTGGACTTCATTGGGGAATAGGTGAAAGCAGTTCCTGCCTACGTCATGCCACCCCTGATTTTTGGAAGGCACCCCTGGGATGGTTCCAGACCCCGGTTCCCGGGAGTGGCCCAGGCTCACCTCGTCGCCGGTCCTGAATCTGGTGTTTGAGAGAATTGTTATAGACCGCGGCGCCCAGAAGGCCGCCCACCACCAATCCCACCACCGCAGCGGTGAGGGTGGGCGACATCAGGAGGGCGACGCACATGCCGGTGAAGGCGTAGGCCAGGGGGATGTAAACTTGGGCCGGACTGCAGGCAGGGATCAGGGCCAGGATGAGGCAAATGGCCAACAGCCTGCGCCCCCAATGAGTGGACCTGGTTCTCCGCCGATCGCCCATCATTCACTTCCCACGCGCTCGATCCGGCCTCCGGCCCCTAGTCCAGGCTTTCCCCCGGCGGCGCCCTCTCCCTACCGGAAACCAAAAACCGGAAACTGTCTTTTCATTACAACCGCTGCCACAACATCAGGTTAAAAACCGCACCCATCCCCAGGTGCAAGGCCAGGCTGAGACGGCACAACCACCGCAGCCGGCTCTCCACCCGGTAAGCCCGCCGTTTGAGCATCTCCTGGTTGACTGCCGCCAGGAGCAGCAAGGGCCAAAGAGCGGCCCGCCAGGGCAGGGGCGAGGCCGGGAAGAAGAAAATGGCCAGCAGCCCCAGGATGACCAGCAGGTTGCCGGCGGTGTAGAGCAAGGCCGCCGGCACCGGCCCCAGGCGGGCCGCCAGGCCGGGAGCCGCCGCGACCTCCCCCTGGGGAGCTTCTTGGTTTTTTGGGTCTTCTTTGCCTACCCTTTCAGGGAAGCCATAGCCGAGAAAAAGATTAAATCCGGCCCAGGTGAGAGGCAGGCCATACAGCAGCACCTCGGTCACCAGGTGGCCGCATTGCAAATAAAACCCGGTGGCCACCGGCAGCAGCCCGAAGCAGAGGGCGGCGGCGATTTCCCCCAGACCCCGCCGCTGCCAGCCGAGAGGCCGGGCAAAGGAAAAATAGCCTCCCAAAATCCCCAAGGCTCCCAGGGGGATGGTCAAATCGCCCGTATGGTAGCAGAACTGGAGGAGCAGCCCCAACAAGGCCGCCGTCCCCAAGCAGGCATAGGCCAGGCCCTGGGTCCCCCGGAAAAGGTCCAGCCGCCAGGCAGGATAGCGGCCAACCCCGGGGGCAAAGCTCTCCCGGCCGGCGAAGGCGGCCAGGACCAGGGCCACCATCCCCAGGGTTCCGGCCAGCAGCACCCCGGGGCGCAGGGGATATCCCGAAACCCCGGAGAGCAGGCTGCCGGCCCAGAAAGGCAGGCAGCCTGCCACCAGCATTGGCAGGGGCGCAAGCGCCTCTCCGGCGACGGGTCCAGTCCTGGCAACCATTTTAAATGATATATCCAGCCTTCCCTATTTATGTCATAACTTCCGGAAAGGTCAAGGTAATTGCGGTAAGATAGGTTCCCGGGCCACCGGGCACGGGGGAGGACTGCGGGCGGCCTCTAGATCGAGCGGCGGCCGGTGGACACCGGTGGCAAAGTTATTATCTTAATTGGAAGAAAATCTGAGGAGGCTTACCGTGCTTCTTTATCTGGTGCAGCATGCCGAAGCAGCGAGCGAGGCGGAAGATGCGGCGAGGGACCTTACGCAAAAGGGCCGCATGGACATTGAAAGTGTGGCGCACCACTTAAAAAGGCTTAATTTACAGGTCAGTCAGATATTTCATAGCGGCAAGACCAGGGCCAAAAGCACCGCCCGGGTCCTGGCCAGGCATTTACAGCCGCAGGCCGGCATCTCGGAAGCCCGGGGGCTGGCGCCTTTAGATGATCCTGAGATCTGGGCCGACCGGATCGCCCAACTGGATGAGGATACCCTGTTGGTGGGACATCTCCCCCATCTGGCCAATTTGGCCGCCCTGCTCCTAACCGGGGACAAAGAGATCGGGGTAATAAACTTCCAAATGGGCGGCGCTGTCTGCTTGAGGCGAATGGATTCCCTCCGTTGGGCGGTCGATTGGATGGTCGTCCCGAAAACCATCCTTTAGCCTCTGGGATGCCAGTGTTTACTTGCCAGGGCAAATCTGTGGACGCAGTGCGACGAAGTTTCGCCATGGCCAGTAAGAAGGCAGGGATTGAGGATTTCAATTTTCACGACTTGAGACACACGGCCATAAATAATTGGCGGGTCCAGGGCCTTGGCTATTTCAAGATCATAGCGGCCAGCGGCCATAAAACCATGAGTGTTTTAAGCGGTACAATACCGTGAGCAAGGATGAACTGAAAGCGATGGTGAACGGAAAATCGGATTAGATATTCACCTATATATTCACTAAGCCTAAAAAGAGGGGTTGCCAAAATCGGCAGCCCCTTGTTATTACTGGCGCGCCTGGCAGGATTCGAACCTGCGACCCACGGATTAGAAGTCCGTTGCTCTGTCCAACTGAGCTACAGGCGCTCTATGTTTGCTGGCATTAAAACCGATAGGTGAATATATAGGTGAATATCCAATCAGCTTTTCTCCCCCACAAGGGCCTTAAGCTCATCCTGGGATACCGTATTATACCGCCTGAAAACGCTTAAGGTTTTGTGGCCGGTGGCCGCCATTATACGAAAGTAGGCGTGGCCCTGCAATCGCCAGTTGTTAATGGCGGTGTGTTTCAAGTCGTGAAAGGTAAAGTCCTATCCTTTTCTGAAGGAAGAATTCCAAGGCGTGAAGGACCTGCAGGCGGCAAGCAGGGACACCAGCGGAATTCTTTACTGTGGCACGCGAGCCGTGGGAACCAGACAGTGCGCGCTTGCTGATCTTGGCCCCCACGAACTGTATATATAAACATCGATTATTTTCATCTCATGTTACCGGGAAGCTTTTTCGAAATCGCCCCAGTGGCCCAGGACAGAGGCGTTATCCTGCTTAGCTGATCCTCTTAACCGGATTTCCGCAGGGACGTGAACAGATTGTTAAGAGGATGCACTTTGAGGAAGTAGGTGCCTTGAGGAAAAAAAATGGCTTCCAGGAGCACCCCGGAGACCCGAGGGCTGTCCTGGTCGAAAAGAAAATTCCCCAAGGAAAAGATCCGGCAGGACTTCAGGGTCCCCTCCAAGCGTCCGGCTCGGTGGGAATGGCAGCCGATCACGACTTCCACCCCCTTTTCTTCCAGGAGAGCGGCCAGGGCTTGCTCCCGGGGGCTTGCTGCGTCGGCAAATTCCCGGCCCCAATGGATCAAGGCGAATATGGGTTTGTCTCTCTTCAAACCGTCCAGGCCTTTCAGGTCTTGCCGGGTGAGCCGATCGATCTTCTCGGCGCTCTGATTATCCACATCGGTAAAACCGGCCAGGTTAAAGGCGCCGAGGTCCAGGACCCGGCGGTTTTCCAGACAGGCAAAGCCTTCCTCGGCCAGATGCCGGTGCATGGCCCGGTAGGCGTCCTCTCCCAGGTCAAAGCTGTGGTTGTTGGCCAGGCTCACGGCCCGGACGTGGAGTTCCCTTAACAGGGGCAGGGTCAGGGCGTTCTCCATGCACAGGGTATAAGGAGCGGACGCCTCCGGGCACTGCTCTGTAAGCACCCCTTCCAGGTTGAGGATCAAGGGTCGGCCCCCGGTAATCTTAAGAATTTGCTTGACCAGGGCTTCCCGGCTCTCCGGGGTCACCAGTCTGGCCGCCACCTGACGTCCGCAAAAGGTGTCCCCTCCGAAGAAGTAGGATTGGCCCCCATCTACAGGCAAGGGCTCAGCGCTGTAAAGCTGGACGATATAGCTGGTTGTTTGCTTTACCGGCTCAGTCGTATATTCCTGGGAATTGCGGTTGGCGATGACCGTGGGCCCGGCCCCAAAGACCTGCCGCTGCAGAAGTAGTTGCAGATACTGGCAACCAAGGGAGTCGATGTGGTCCGGTTGCCTGAGGCTCAGCACCTCCCGCGGGTCGCCGCCGCTCAGGACCCGCAGGGTTTCCTGGTCCCGGCGCCGGGCCTCGGGGGCGGTGAGGTAATGCGAAAAATCCGTGCTCTGCACCAGCAGCGTCTCCGGGGTAAGGAGGGGAGCCAGGGTGCGGGCCAGAGAGTCCCATTCCGCCGGCCGGCTGTTGTAGCGGATGGCAATGGGGACAATCAAGGCCCCGGGGCAATAATGGGCGATAAAGGGCAGGAGTGCCTGGACCCCGTGCTCATGGGAAAAGAGGGAGGACTCGGTCACCAGGGGGTTGGCCAGCAGGCGGTTAACCGCTGGGCGGTCGGTGGCGAGGCGTCCCAAGGAGGTTTCAAAGTCTCTCCGGGTAACGGCGAAGGGGCTCTGGCTGCGGGAGAAATGGTCCGGACTGAGGATGATAATCCGACGGTAATGCTGGCCCTGAACCCGGGCGAAGGCCCCGGCCATGAGGTCCGCGGCCAGGAGGTGATGGGGAACGGTGAGGCCGCTGATTTTCTGGGGTAAAGGTTTGACCCGGCATTGGCCGATGGCGGCCAGAAACAGCTCCGGGTCGGGGAAAAGAGGCGCAAAAGCCTCTTGCCCCGGGGACCGATCCGTGCCGGAACAAGAGGCGACCAGCAGCATGATCAGCGCGATCAAGGCGAGTTGGCGCATCTAGTTAATCAGCAGGCTGCGATACCAGAAGTTCTTCTCTGGCAGAACGCCGCGGTGTTCGTATACCTGGCCCTGCCAATCGGCGTCGGTGTAACGGGTGGTCAGAGGCCCGGTGAATTCGTAATGGTTGTAGGCCACGCCCACGGCCAGGCGCACGGTGCCCTCATTGCCCACCAGGACCAGCATGACGTATGGCTCGCCGGTGGCTTCATATTGGACCTGCCCCTGCCCGGCGTCAGTATGCACGTCGGCGATCAGGCCGGCGCGCATATCCTTGTCCTCCAAGATTAGGCCGTTCTCTAATGGCGCGGCCATCTCCGAGAGCGAGTAGGTCCGCAGTTTTTCATATTCTTCCTCGGTTAAGGGGCCCCCCTGAAGCTCCTTGGCGGCCAGGGAGGCGTAGAAGGCTATCTGCTCTTTAAAGCGGTTCAGGCGGCCGAACTCCTCCAGTTCCCCTTTAAAAACCCCGTACTTCTTAAAGCCAGCTTCTACATAGGCCACCAATCGCCCCAGGGTTTCCCAAAAAGGCAGGTTGGGTTCCACAAACCCTCTGGGTACCGGGGGCGGGGTGCCTTCCTCTCCCCCGCCGCCCATTTCGGCGTAATTTTGTTTGGCGTACAGCAGGGTGTCATGCTTGAGTTCGGTGTACGATCCCAGGAAGCTTTCCACTTGTTTGACCGGAAAGAGCCGGTCCTGCATGTAGAGCGGATAACCCCGGCCGTAGGAGGACGTCAGGGTGCCGAGCAGCTTCAACCAGGCGCCACTCATGGAACTGAACCATTCCGCGTCCTTGATCTTTTCCAGGTCCGCGGCCACCTGCTGCAGCCGGCCGTTGAATCCGGCTGTCTCCTCCGGAGAGAAAGGGGGGGAAAGGTTCTGGAGGTACTGGTCCGCAAAGCCCAGGGCGGCCTTATCCCCCAGGGCTGCCGGGATAAAGAGAGCCGAGGGCATGGAGGGTAGCCGCACCGACGTCTTCTCCTGGCCGGCGGTCAGGTGGCTAAAGATCCAGGCGTCAAAGGTGAAGCGTTGCCCGAAGAGGCGGAAGCCTTTGGACGCGGCCAACAACTGCGCTTTGGTGGAGGCCAAAACTTCCGGGGCCACGACCACGTCGGAGAGAATCCGGGGACCCTGGAGTTCTCCCAAGTGCTGGGAAATTTTTGTTAGCGTGGCCGGGTCCAGGGTCTCTCCGGCGGCGAGCTTATCCGTGCCCAGGACCTTGACCAGGAAATTACGCCACTCGGGGTAGCTGATGTCCTCCGGCTGCCCGGCGAAAAAGCCGGTGATCTCCATGAGCCTCTGCCAGTCTTTCAGGAGCGGCTGGCCAGGTGGGCCCGGGCTGGCCAGGAGGAGGGTCACCAAAAGGGCATCGCTGACGCCGTCATCCTTCAAGGGATAGCTATTTCTCCCCAGGTAGATCATGGCCCGGAAATAACTCCGCAGGACGGAACTCTTAACATAATGGCTGCGGGGAGTGAATTGGGTGTAATCGGCGTAACTACCTTTGGCGTACTGGCCATAAAGGGGAGAGGGCGCCACGTCCCGGCCGGCGTAGATCAAGCGCAATTCGGCGGCCATGCGGTTGAACATCGGCTCGGAGAACTTGCCCTTGAACCCGTCCAGAATCTTGAGGCCGTTTTCCAGGGTGTCGCCGTCATCCGCCAGGGGCGCTTTGGGCGGCCATGGGGCGATTTCTTGCGATTCCTTGGGGTTGGGCCAGCGGGCATTCTCCAGGATGACCAGAGGAACGGTGAGCTGCGCGGCGATAAGCTCATAATGCCCCGCCAGAGGGCCGGAGGCCGTGGCCTTGTCCTCCAGGGCCTTGTCCTGGAGATTAGTCAAAAAGCGGCGCAGGGTTTCGGCCAGCTCCGTCTTTTCCAGATACTCCAGCGAATTTTCCAGATACTTGTGGAAGGCGTGCAGCATCACATCCGGATTGACGAAGTGGCAGTTCTCCGGCTTGCGGAGCATAGGGTCTTCATACCCGCTCAGATAGTCAAACATCCCCAGCATCTCATCATAATGAAATCCCATTCCCCCAAGTTCCACCTGCCCTTTGAAACGGGTGTCGCCTTTGGGAATGAGCAGGAACCGGTGCTCGTTCAAAAATCTTTTCTGCCCCGGGGTGAGCCGGACCCCCAAAAAGGCCGTGACCCGCCGAAAGTTCAGCGCCCGGTCCAGGGTCATAGCCTGTTCCTTTGAAGCGGGGGAGACGGATGCGGACAGCGAAGGTGGCAGGGCGCCAAAGGCCTCTAGTTCCAAGGCCGGCAATGACACGGTCGGCCCCGCCACCGGCGGGGTCTGCTTTTCGGAACTGCACGTGGCAATGCACATTACCGCCAGGAGCAGGGGGAGAAATTTGCCGATTCGAGACTTATCAGGAGCTTGCATCGAGGCCCTCCCAGGCTCGGTAGTTGGCCCACAATAGCTCTGTAATAAATCTTTAATTTAACCTTTTAACTTTTGCCTTTATTGCCTGGCGCGGTCAGTCCAGCCAAGCCAGGCATTCCCCGGCAGTCATCAGGCTCACGCCGATATTCTGCATCTCCAGGAGCGCCTGCTCATAGATGCCCGAGACCGCGTCGGGCGCCAGGATAATCTTAAAATCCCGTTCGCTGGCCTCATAGATGGTGGTCCGGGGGCAATTGGGGAAGTTGCAGCCGCACAGGGCCAGGGTGTTGACCCCCAGGGCCCGCAGGTGCTCCTCTAAGCGTGTCTGATAAAAGGCGCCCCACCTGGGCTTACACATGAACCATTCCCTGGGTCCGATGGCCTGGAGCTTGCCTGATAACAGCAAGGGGGCGTCCAGGCGCACCTGGGGAAAGGGCTTCAATTCCTCCATGATTTCGGCGCCGGGGCTTCCGGGAGCCACCATTTTTAATCCCTGGGCCACCGCGGTCCGGCGACACAGATCGACGTTTCCGCCGTCTTCGAGGTACAACCGCACCACGTGGATGACGGGGAGCCCTTTTTGCCTGAATTTCTCAACCAGCCGGACCATGCGGGGCAGGGCCTCCAGGGTTCCGGGGATGAACCCCGGGGCGCCCGGGACGACAAAATCCTGCTGGGTGTCGATAATCACCAGGGCCAGGTGTGCTTTTTCCGGCGAGGTGCAAGTGTTCATGAGGGATTATTAACCCATGGAGGCCGGCCTTGGCAAATCATTATAGGGGCAAAATGGACGAGGGCCAAAAAAAAGTGGCGGACCGGGTCCGCCACTGGTTCAGTTTATCATAACCGCGGGCTTACGGCACCATGAACTTCAGGACATAGGCCTGGAGCAGGGTGATGACAGAGATGATCAGGACCATGGAGACGCTGTGCTTCAAGGCAAACCGGAAGATGGAGCCCTCCTCCCCCACCATGCCGGTGGCCGCGGTGGCTACCGCGATGGATTGGGGCGAAATCATCTTCCCCACCACGCCGCCGCTGGAGTTGGACGCCACCATCAGGATGGGGTTTACTCCGATTTGTTCGGCGGTGCTCTTTTGCAAGCCGGCGAACAGGGCGTTGGAGGCGGTGTCGGAACCGGTGAGAAAGACCCCGAGCCAGCCCAGGATGGGAGAGAAGATGGGGAACAAAACCCCGGTGGCGGCTGCGGCCAGGGCCAATGTGGAACTCATGCCGGAATAGTTCATGATCCAGCCCAGGCCCAGGACCAGGGAGATGGTGACGATGGCCCACTTCAGGGTATTGATGGTCCGGCCCAGGCAGGCAAAGGCCTTGCCGAAGCCGTAGTTGGGAATGAACAGAACCGATAGCAGGCCGGCGATAAAGATGGCGGTGCCGGCGGCGCTGCCGATATTAACAGCAAAGACCGCGGGAATGGGGGTATTCTTGGCCACGATGGGGGCAGCCTTGATCACCAGATTATGGAGCAGGGGCCACTGGAAGGTGAAGCCGATAGGCGCCAGAATTGTCTTGACCGGACCGAGGCCCCAGAGAAACACCATGATGGCCAGGATGATGTAAGGCACCCAGCAGCGGACCACTTCCTTGCTGGAATAGAGACAGGTGACCTTTTGCGTGGGCGCCACCCCGGAGAATCGCCAGATAGTAGGCGGCTTCCAGAACATGAGGAAGACCCCCAGGCCGATGATGGTGACAATGGCGGCAACGATATCAGGGAGGTAAGGGCCGACGAAATTGGAGACCACGAATTGGGAGACTGCAAAGCAGACCCCGGTAACGATGATCGCCGGCAAGACTTCCATGGCGGATTTCCAGCCGCTCATGGTCACCACCAGCCAGAGCGGGACGATGACGGCTACAAAGGGTAGCTGCCGGCCCACCATGGCGCTGATGGACATCAAGGGAAGATGGGTGACCCCGGCGGCCACCACGATGGGGATGCCGATGGCGCCAAAGGCCACCGGCGCGGTGTTGGCAATCAGACAGACGCCGGCGGCGTAGACCGGCTGAAAACCGAGGCCCACCAGCATGGCGGCGGTGATGGCCACCGGGGTGCCGAAACCCGCGGTGCCTTCCAGGAAGGCGCCGAAGGCGAAGGCGATAAACAGGGCCTGGAGGCGGCGGTCATCGGTGATGCAGGCCAGGGAGTTCTTGATGATCTCGAATTCGCCGGATTCCACCGACATGTTATAGATCCAGATGGCGGTGATGACGATCCAGACCACGGGAAAGAGGCCGAATAACATGCCGTTCAGGGTGGCCATGATCGCCAGAGACACGGGCATGCGCCAAACCAGGATGGCCAACAAGACGGCCGCCAGGACGGAAATAAAGGCGGCGGGATGCCCCTTGGTACGCATGACCGCCAGCATGTAGCCCAGGATGAGAATGGGAACCGCGGCTACCAGGGCCGAGAGGCCCAGGTGGCCCAAAGGTATGTAATTTTGAATCCACGGCATCAATGCACCCTCCTTTATGAAAAATAAGTGCTCTCAATCGATTTGCAGGAAAATCCTTCCAAAAGCGTAAGGTGTTTGGAAAGGCAGCGGTTAATCACCTCCTTTTGGCTGCCTCGGCCACCGCCTCGGCGATGTGCTGGACCTTGATCTTACCGCCCCGCTTCTCAAGTCCGCCGCGGAGCTGCAGGACGCAGCCGGGGCAGTCGCTCACCAGGAGGTCGGCGCCGGTGGCGGCCACTGCGTCCAGCTTGTTTTTCAGCAGCTCCCCGGAGATTTCCGGGAAATCCACCGAAAAGGTGCCACCCATGCCGCAGCAAACCTCTTCATTCTGGGCGGGCAGGTACTGGTAACCCGCGATCTTCAATAGTTCCCGGGGAGGCCGGGTTACCTTTAGACCCCGGCACAGGTGGCAGGGGGCGTGGTAGGCCACCTTCCGGTTCGAAGCCAGGAACTCTTCCGGGCTAACCTTGAGGACTTCGGTCAGGTAGGAGCTGAAGTCCATCAACTTTGCCGCCAATTGGTGCGCCTTGACCCCCACTCCCGGTTCCCGGGCCAAGAGGAGGGGATAGGTGTTCTTGATATGCGAGCCGCAGGAGGCGCAAAGGACCAGGACCTGATCGTAATCCGCCGGGTCCAGGGCCCGCAGGTTCTGGATGGCCACCTCCCGGGCCAGATCCAGCTCACCCATGCATTTGGCCGGCAGGCCGCAGCAAGTCTGGTCCTGGGGGTAGTCCACCCGGACCTGGCGGTCTCTCAACAGCTTGACCAGGGCCTCGCCCTGCTCCGGATAGACAAAATCGACCAGACAGCCGCCGAACAAGGCGACCCGGGACCGGGGTTGGGCCGCCTCTTTGCCGGCCAGCTGCGGCCAGCGGTCCCGCAAGGGGGTGGCGACCACCGTGGGCAGACTCCGGAACTCGTGTTCTTTGCCGAAGAAAAAGGGGAGATGGCGGATAAATCCTTTCCGGGCAAAAGGCCGCTGTGCCAGGGAGGCCCGGCGCAGGAGGAAATGAAAGAGGCGGCGGTTCTTCAGGACCCTCCGCAGCATCCGGTTCTTCAGCGGTCTTTCATTCTCTTCGGCCAGGATTTCCCCATGAACTTCCTTGATGATCAGGGGCAGATTGATGCCCACGGGACAGACCGCTTTGCAGGCCAGGCAGTTGAGGCAGTTCTGGACGATAGCCCGGTCGTTTTGGCGGCCGTGGTAAAAATAGGTGAGAATCAAACCGATGGCGCCGATGTAGACATGGCCGTAATTGTGGCCGCCCACCAGCGCATAGACGGGACAGACATTGGCGCAGGCGCCGCAGCGGATGCAGCGCAGGACCTCGGAAAAGACCGGATCCCGGGCCAGGGCCAGGCGGCCGTTGTCCAGGAAAACCACGTGCATCTCTTTGCGGCCCCCCGGGCCGGGGTGGCATTCGTTGGCCCCGGTGATCCAGGAGACATAGGAGGTGATCACCTGGCCGGTGGCGTTCTTGGGCACAACCTTCAAGATGCGGAGCGCACTGGCCAGGTCCGGCACCAGCTTATCCAGGCCCACCAGGGCCACATGGATGGGCGGCAGGGTGGTGGTGAGGCGGGCGTTGCCCTCATTGGTCATAATTCCCAGGGTGCCGCTTTCGGCAATGGCGAAGTTGGCGCCGCTGATGCCCATCCCGGCGGACAGGAACTCCTTGCGAAGCTCTCGCCGGGCCACCTTCACCATCTTACCGATGTCGTCCGGGTCAAGGGACTCCCCGGTGACCCGGGAGAATAACTCCGCCACTTGCCCGCGGGAGAGATGGATGGCAGGCAGGACCATGTGGGAAGGACCTTCGTGCCTGAGCTGGATGATCCATTCGCCCAGGTCGGTTTCCACCACGGTCAGGCCTTCCTGTTCCAGGTGGTCGTTAAGGAAGGTCTCCTCCGCAGTCATGGACTTGGATTTGACGATCTTCTGCACCCCGCGGTCTTTGGCGATGCGAGAGATGATCTCGTTGGCCTCCCGGGCGGTCCCGGCCAGGTGCACCTGGACCCCGGCGGCCTCGGCCCTGGCCTTGAAGGCCTCATAAAGCTCTTCCAGGTGGGGCAGGGCCTGGTCTTTGCCCCGGGCGATCTCCTCCCGCAGGGCCTCGAAATCGACCCCGTTCAGGGCCCGGGCCCGGCCTTCGGGGTAGGCGGCGAAGAAGGCGGACTGGGCGGCGCGCAGAAACTGGTTATCCAGGGCCTGCCGCAAGCGTTTCCGGTATTCCTCCAGGTCTTGGGCGGTATCGATCATGACTATTAATCCTTGAGCAGCAAGAGGTGGAGTTCCAGGGGGCCGTGGACCCCCAGGGTCAGCACCCGCTCGATGTCGGCGGTGCGGGAAGCGCCGGTAATGAAGGCCAGATAATTGGAAGGGGACTGCATCAGGCGGTTCATCTCCGGTTCCAGGTCAGTGGCGGTGGCCCGCAGACGGGAGAGGGGCAGGACCGCAATGTGGGTTTCGGAGAGCATGGTGGCCAGGCGGAGGTCCTCGGAGCTGGAGTCCAGCACCAAAGTGCCGGTGTCGGCGATGCCCCAATCAGCCCGGGTGAGACCGGTATGGATGGCGGCGGCCCGCTCCCGCAGATTCTCCCCCAGCAACTCCAAGCCGGCCTGTTGGCAGTCGGCCTTAAGGGCCGCCAGGCTCTCGGCGTCCCAGCCGGGGGCGGCAATGGAGGCGCCGCCTTGCTCCCGGGTGATCTTGATGGCGTAGGCAAAGGCGGCCTCCCGGCTGGGCACCTGGGTGACCACCACCTGGACCGCTTCGGCTTTCTCTTTTAGGGTGGCGACCAGTTTCTGTGTGGCCATGATTGGCTCCCCTGATCAGGTATGGTCTGAAGAAAGCAGCGCCTCTGGGCGCGCAAGCTAACCAATTACAGAAAAATAGCAGAATTTTCCCTGGAAATGAATTGGTAATACCACTTGACATGATATTAAAAAACCGCTAATAAATTGTCAAGAAAAAATTTTTGGGGGTAAAATGAACCGGGGGAGCCATGAACATCTTACTCAAGCCCATTAAGGCCAGGCGGGTCTCGGACCAGGCCTTTGAGCAGATCCGGGACCTGGTCTTCCGGGGGCAACTCAAGCCGGGGGACCAACTCATGCCGGAGCGGGAGTTGGCCCAGGCCCTGGGCGTGAGCCGGCCCACGGTGCGGGAGGCCATCAGAAGGCTGGTGACCATGGGGTTGCTGGAGCACCAGCAAGGGGCGGGCACCTTTGTACGCTCCCTCAACGACCAGAGGGAGTACAACCCCCTGGCCGCGGCGATGGGGGGCCATGACGCCACCCTGGAGGAACTGCTGGAAGTGCGCATGGGCCTGGAGTGCCAGGCGGCGCTCCTGGCGGCCCAGCGGGCCTCCGCCGAGGACCTGCAGGTGATGGAGAAGCACCTGGCGGCCATGCAGGCGGAGAACGCTGCCGGCCGCCTGGGGATTGACGACGACGTCTCCTTTCATATGGCCCTGACCTATGCCACCAGGAACCCGGTCCAGGTCTATATCATGAAGAATTTTTACGACCTGCTGCATCACGGCATCAAGGAGAACCTGCAGGCCCTCTGGGAGGAACCCAAGAGCCTCCCCATCATCGCCCGGCATCACCGGGAGGTGTATGAGGCCATCAAAGACCACGACCCGGAAGCCGCCTACCTGGCCATGAAAGGGCACATCAGCTTTGTTCTCGATTTTGTCCGGAATCGCCAAGTTTCCTAGAAGGGCAACGCCCGTGGCGGCAAAACTCCGGATTGGGAAAAGGCCTTTTCAGGTTTTTTTGTAGGTTATCGACAAACCAATGGGGAAATACCCGGAAGGTCCGGCCAGCGAGTAAAATGGTATTACCATCTGCCAAACCCTTTACCTGAGCAAACTCAATGGTTAAATTAGACCTTGCCGGCTGTCACGGCGAGGCCTGATCACGTATAGCTTTTTTGGGGAATTATATATTTGAATCCCTCAATTATCTTTATGTAGGGGCGGGGTTCCCCCGCCCAGGGCGGCGAGACGCCGCCCCTACGGCCGTGATGGAATCGGGAATCAAGTATATAATTCCCCTTATTTTTGGGTTAGGCATTAAGATTATGATTTTAGAAAGTTGGCTCTGGTCACGTGATCAGAAGTAAGCGATCAAGACCGCGCCTGTTTTGAATCAGCACCAACACTCGCCCCCAGGGCATTAACTTGAGAGGAAACTGGCTATGAAAGTTGACCTTCTCTATGGACGGGACGGTATCACAGTCGATCTGCCTCGTGAGGCCCGCGCCACCGTGATCCGCAAGCATCCCATGACCCCCCTGGCGGACCCGTTGGCCGAGGTGAAGAAAGCCATCGCCACCCCGGTCCAGAGTGATCCCCTGGCCAAGCTGGGCCGGGGTAAAAAAAATGTCTGCATTCTGATCTGCGATGTGACCAGGCCGGTTCCCAATGGGACTATCCTGCCGCCTCTCCTGGAGGCCCTCTGCGCCAGTGGCATTCCCAGGGAAAATATCCTGATTCTTGTCGCTACTGGTTTGCACCGGCCCAACGAAGGGGAGGAACTGAAGGAGATCATCGGTTCGGATGAGATCTATAGCTCTATGCGCGTGGAGAACCATTTTGCCCGGGAGAAACAGGCCCACGTTGAGCTGGGGAAGACTGCCACCGGGATTCCCATCGCCCTCGATCGCCGCTTTGCCGAGGCGGATTTGAAGATTGTGACCGGCTTGGTGGAACCCCATTTCATGGCAGGTTATTCGGGTGGACGGAAAGTCATCGTACCGGGCGTGGCCTATCAAGATACCATTCTGAAGCTTCATACCGCTCATATCCTTGAGCATTGCAAGGCTGTCAACTGCGTCATCGAAGGGAACCCCCTGCACAATGAACAGATGGAAATTATCCGGACGCTGGGGGGAATTTTAGCCCTGAACGTGGTCATCGATGAAGAGAGACGCATCGGTTTTGTCAACTTTGGTGAAATTGAGACCAGCCACCTGGAGGCGGTAGCCTTCATGAGGAAATATGCCGAAGTCAGAATTCCCAGGCGTTTTAAGACCATTGTCACCACCAGCGCCGGATATCCTCTCGATAAGACCTATTACCAAACCGTCAAGGGCATGGTAGGCGTCCTGGAGGTGCTGGAGCCAGGCGGGAACATCATCATTGCCAGCGAGTGTTCCGAGGGGATGGGCAGCCGTGAATTCGTGGAGGCCCAGCGCCATCTCGGCAAGGTAGGTCCCGAGGCCTTCATGGCTGCCCTGGCAACCCGGGAAAAGGCGCTCATTGATGAATGGCAGACGGAGATGCTGGTGAAGGCCCTACGCGTGGGGCGGGTGCAGTTATACACCACGGGGCTCAACGAACAAATGCTGAAAGATGTCTGCGTCGAGCCGGTGGCATCGGTGGCAGAGGCGGTGCTGGCAAGCATGAAGGCTCAGGATGATTGCGAAATCGCCGTGGTGCCTGAAGGACCGTATGTCATCCCTCTTTTTGATAACGCCTTGACAACTTAAGTGTTTTTTCCTCTGCCAAACTCTTAACTTGATAGAGTTAGAGGGAAGAACCCTAACCGTCCCTGAGACGCCGTTGGTCCGGAGGGGAAATGATCAGCCAAGGCCTGATTCAAGAATTACAACAGATCCTGGGCCGGGAGCAGGTCATGGTGAGCGAAGCCGACCGGCTCACCTATGCCTATGACGCCGCGGTCCTGGAGCCGGTGCTCCCCGCCCTGGTGGTGCGGCCCCGCTCCCCGGAAGACCTGGGCCGGGTGGTGCGCCTCTGCAACGACCACGGTCTGCCCTTGACGGTGCGGGGGGCCGGCACCAACCTCAGCGGCGGCACCATCCCCCACACCGGCGGGGTGGTAGTCCTGACCAACGCCCTTAATCAGATCCTGGAGATCAACGAAGCGGACCAGTATGCGGTGGTGCAGCCGGGGGTGGTCACTGCCAAGCTGGCCGCGGCGGTGGAGGCCAAGGGCCTCTTTTATCCGCCGGACCCGGGCTCCATGGCGGTCTCCACCCTGGGGGGCAACGTGGCGGAAAACGCCGGGGGGCTGCGGGGCTTGAAGTATGGGGTCACCCTGGACTACGTCATGGGCCTGGAGTTTTTCGCGGCTGCAGGTGACCTCGTCAAGACCGGCTCTCGCACGGTGAAGTGCGTCACCGGCTACAACCTTACCGGCCTCCTGGTGGGCTCCGAGGGCACCCTCGGGGTGATCTCCGAGATCATCCTGAAACTGATTCCCCTGCCCCAGGACCGGCGGGCCATGCTGGCCACGTTCGACCGGGTGGACCAGGCTTCGGAGACGGTGGCGGCCATCATCAGTCACCGCATCGTGCCGGCTACCCTCGAATTTCTGGACAACTTCACCATCCGCACCGTGGAGGATTACAGCCACGTGGGGCTGCCGGTGGACGCCGCCGCCCTGCTCCTCATCGAGGTGGACGGCCACCCCGCGGTAGTGGCGGAGGAGGCCGAGCAGGTGGAGGCCCTCTGCCGGAAGCTCGGGGCGACCCAGGTGCACACCGCCCAGGACGCGGCGGAGCGGGACCGGGTCTGGGCCGCCCGGCGGGCGGCCCTTTCGGCACTGGCCAAACTGAAACCCACCGTGGTCCTGGAGGACGCCACCGTGCCCCGCAGCCAGGTCCCCGCCATGATCCGGGCCATCGAAGAGATCGGCCGGAAATTTGAGCTGCCCATCGGCACCTTCGGGCACGCCGGGGACGGTAACCTCCACCCCACCATCCTCACGGACCGCCGCAACCAGGAGGAATGGCACCGGGTGGAGGCCGCAGTGGCGGCCATCTTCGACGTCGCCCTGGCCCTGGGCGGCACCCTTTCCGGGGAGCACGGCATCGGCAAGGCCAAGGCCCGCTTTCTGGAAAAGGAAGTGGGCCCCGGCACCATCCGCTATTCCAAGCGCATCAAGGCGGCCCTGGACCCCAAGAATATCTTGAACCCCGGGCAGAGCATCGGGGAGTAAGGAGTAAGCAGTAAGCAGTAGGGGGAGGGCATGATAGGGAAAAGTTATGACTTCAAATCAAAAAATTGAGCGTCACTACTTTGAACTTTTCCGTAAGTTTTACCAGCTGCCTGATGGTGAAGTAAAGTATGGCGATAAACCGGATGTTATTATAGATAGCGACAAAAGTGTAGGGATAGAATTAACTAAATTCTTTATTGAAAGAGGGCAACTTCCTATAAGTGAGCAAAATCAAAGAAGGATCAGAGAAGATATTCTTAAAAAAGCTCACCAAAGATACAAGAAGGGAGGGGGAACATATGAAATATCTTTTTCCTTTAATAAGGAGCAACCAATTCAGGACAGCCAAAAGCTTATTCCAAAGATTGTCGAATTAATCCGGAAATTGGAGGTTTCCAAGACCGGCGGAATTTCAAAATACTTCTTAGAGGATATCCCGGAGCTTGAATTTATATACATCAATCCAAATTTATACAATGATCCCGAATGGAGTTTAATTCAAGGGTATACAGGACCCAACAAAATATCGGTTCCCAGACTAACTGAGATAGTTAGAAAGAAAGAAAATAAGGCAAGAAATTATAGGAAGTGCGACGCTTACTGGCTCCTCTTGCTAATTGAATCCTTTGATCGGGCACAAGAACAAATAATGCCATTTGAAGAAGTAAAGATGGAATCAGATGTTTATGAAAAAATAATTTTGTATATAACTGCCCCTGAATGCGTATTTGAATTAAAGCGATAAGAAGTATGGCTTAACAAGCTTTTACTGCTCCCTGCTTACTGCTTACTTAGGAGAAGAAGATGTCCAGCCTACCGGCGCTGGCCCGGCTGATGAAGGAATTGGAAGACCAGTTGGTGGTCTGCATGCGCTGCGGGCTCTGCCAGGCGGTCTGCCCGTTGTTCGCCGAAACCGGCCGGGAAGCGGACGTGGCCCGGGGCAAGCTGGCCCTGCTGGACGGCCTTCTCAAGGAGATCCTGAAAAACCCCGAGGGGGTCCAGGACCATCTGAACCGCTGTCTGTTATGCGGTTCCTGCGCCGCCAACTGCCCCAGCGGCGTCAAGGTGCTGGACATCTTCATCAAGGCCCGGGCCATCCTGGCGGGTTATCTGGGTCTGCCGCCCTGGAAAAAGGCGGTCTTTCGGAGGCTGCTGGCCAAACCGGGGACCTTTAACCGCATTCTGGATTGGGGGGCCAGGTTCCAGGGTATCTTCATCAAGCCGGTGGACAGCCTCTTGGGGTCCTCCTGCGCCCGCGTGATGTCACCGTTGCTCCGGGACCGGCATCTCAAGGCCCTGGCTCCGGTGCCCTGGCACCGCCAGGTGGGGCGGGTGGATATCGCGTCCGGCCCCGGGGGCCTGAGGGTCGCCTTTTTTGTGGGCTGCCTGATCGACAAGCTCTTCCCCGAGGTGGCGGACGCGGTTCTAAAGTCCTTGACCCACCACGGGGTGGGGGTGCTGGCGCCCTCAGAGCAGGCTTGCTGCGGCATTCCCGCCCTGGCCGGCGGCGATGCCGAGACCTTCGCGGCCCTGGTGCGCCACTCGCTGGTCCAGTTCGCCGGGGAGCCCTGCGATTACCTGGTGACCGCCTGCGCCACCTGCGCCTCCACCATCAAGAAGCTCTGGCCGGTGATGACCCAGGATTTCCCTGCCGCCGACCGGGAGCAGGCCGCCGCCCTGGCCGCCAAGACCCTGGACATCAGCCAGTTCCTGGTGGAGCGGCTGGACCCGGGGCCGGCGCGGTCAACGCCTGGGGCCGAAGCCATCGACATTACCTACCACGACCCCTGCCACTTGAAGAAGTCCCTGGGGGTGGCGGACCAGCCCCGGGCCCTGATCCGGGCCAATCCCCGCTACCGCCTCAAGGAAATGGCCGAGGCGGACTGGTGCTGCGGCATGGGTGGCAGCTTCAACCTGCAGCACTATGAAATCTCCGCCAGCATCGGCCGGCGCAAGCGGGATCATGTCCTCGAATCCGGCTGCGCCGTGGTGGCCACCGGTTGCCCGGCCTGCATGCTGCAGCTTACCGATATGCTCTCCCAGGCCGGGGCCCGGGTAATGGTGCGCCACGCGGTGGAAATCTATGCGGAATCATTGCCGCCCCAGGTCGGGAGCGGCCGCAAGGAGGGAACATGACGGAACCTTTCCTGGATCACTTTTTCAAGCCGCAAGCGGTGGCGGTGGTGGGGGCCAGCCCCAGGGAGGCGAGCATCGGCTACACCCTGGTGGATAATCTCAAAAAGGGCGGGTTCCCCGGGAAGATCTATCCCATCAACCCAAAGCATGAGGAAATCCTGGATCTTAAGACCTACCCCTCCCTTGCCGCGGTGCAGGCCCCCATCGACCTGGCTATCATCGCAGTGCCCATCAAGGGGGTGCCGGCCATCCTGAAAGACTGCGGCCCGGCCCAGGTGCCCGGGGCCATCATCATCTCCGCCGGCGGCAAGGAAACCGGGGCGGGAGGCGTCGAGATCGAAGCGGAGATCAAGGCCGCGGCGGAGTTGAGCGGGGTGCGCTACCTGGGGCCCAATTGCCTGGGAATCCTCTGCCCGTCCCAAAAGCTGAACGCCAGCTTCGCCGGGAGCGAAGCCACCCCCGGCAGCCTGGCCTTGCTCTCCCAGAGCGGCGCCATCTGCAGCGCCATCCTGGACTGGGCCACGGTGGCGAATATAGGCTTCAGCCATTTTGTCAGTATCGGCTCCATGGCGGACATCGATTTCGCCGACATGATCGACTATCTGGGCAATGAGGAGAAGGCCAGAAGCATCATCATTTACATGGAAAACATGACTCGGCACCGCAAATTTATGAGCGCCGCCCGCTCCGTTTCCCGGGTCAAACCCATTATCGTAGTCAAATCGGGGCGCAGCCAGGCCGCCGCCAAGGCCGCCGCCTCCCACACCGGCGCCCTGGCGGGGCAGGACGAAACCTACAATGCCGCCTTCCGGCGGGCCGGCATCATCCGGGTGGATACCATCTCCCAACTCTTTGACTGCGCCGAGACCCTGGGGAAGATGCAGCGCCCCGCTGGCGGCAGGCTGGCCATCATCACCAACGCCGGCGGCCCCGGGGTGATGGCGGTGGACGCCTTCAGTAAATGGCGCCTGGAGCCTCCCGCCTTGAGCGACGCCACCTTGCAAGCCCTGAACGAATTTTTGCCCCCCATGTGGAGCCATGCCAACCCCATCGATGTCTTGGGGGACGCCAAGCCGGAGCATTACCTGAAGGCGGTGCAGATCTGCCTGGAGGCGCCGGAGTTTCAGGGAATGGTGGTCATTCTGTCGCCCCAGGCCATGACCGACCCCACCGGGGTGGCCCGGGCCCTGGCGGAGGTCACCAGCCGGGCCAAGCCGGTGATCGCCGTCTGGATGGGGGGCAGGCAGGTGGCGGAAGGGGTCGGCATCCTGACCCAAGCCGGTATCCCCACCTTCCACGCTCCGGAGGAAGCGGTTGACAGCTTTATGCAGATGTACACTTATTCCCGGAATCTGGAGCTTCTGCAAGAGACGCCGCCCCGCCTGCCCCAAAACCTGACGGTCAACAGCAAACAGGCCAGGACCTTCATAGACGAGTGTTTTAAGCGGGAAGTGAAGATTCTGACCGAAATTGAATCCAAGGCCATCCTGTCGGCTTATGGCATCCCGGTGAACCACACGGTGGCGGCTTCTTCGGCCGCGGCCGCCGTCAAGGCCGCCAAGGCCATGGGCTTTCCGGTGGTCCTGAAGGTCCACTCCCCGGATATCTCCCACAAATCCGATGTAAACGGGGTGCGGACCCACCTGCACACCGAGGCCGATGTGCTGGCTGCCTATGCGGAGATTACCGGGAAGGTCCGGGAGGCGCTGCCCGAGGCCAGGCTCTACGGGGTGACGGTGCAGGCCCAGGTGCTCAAAGGAGACCTGGAACTGATCCTCGGCAGCAAACGGGATCCCGACTTCGGTCCCATCATCCTGTTCGGGCTGGGCGGGGTGCTCACCGAGGCCTTCCGGGATACTGCGGTGGACCTGCCGCCCTTAAACCTGTTACTGGCCCAGAGGCTGATGCAGAGGACCCAGATTTACCGGCTGCTCCAGGGTTTCCGCAATATTCCCCCCGCCAACCTGGAGGCAGTGGAGGAAATCCTGGTGCGGCTCTCCCAGTTGGTGACCGATTTTCCGGAGATCGTGGAGTTGGATATCAACCCCTTACTCATCGCCGCCGGACAACCGGTGGCGGTGGACGCCCGCCTGGTCATCGAGGAAAGCAGCGTGCCGGCGCCCCGCCATCTGATTATCAGTCCGTATCCCAACCAGTATGAGAGCGATTGGCTCCTCAAAGATGGCACCCCGGTGTTGCTGCGTCCCATGCGCCCCGAGGATGAGCCCCTGGTGGTGGAATTGCTGGACAACTGTTCGGACGATACCATCTATTTCCGGTATTTTCACCTGATCAAGAGGTGGACCCATGAGATGCTGATCCGCTTCACCCAGAACGATTATGACCGGGAGATCGGCCTGGGCGCCTTCGGCCAGCCCCCCGGGCCGGAGATCATGATGGGGGTGGGCCGGCTGGTGATGACCCCGGAGCGGGACCGCGCCGAATTTGCGGTGATTGTGGCCGACCCCTGGCAGGGCAAAGGCCTGGGGCAGAAATTGATTGAGCGGGTCATGGAAATTGCCCGGGAAATGGGGGTAAATCTCTTGTATGGTGATGTCCTGGCCGCAAACCAGCCCATGCTGGAGCTGGTGAAAAAGCTGGGGTTCCGTGTCAGCAGAGGCGAGGGGGACGACATCCGCAAGGTGGAAATGGATTTTTCGGAGAAGGTGCCTTTGGGTGACGAGTTTTGAGTTGTAGGGGCGACCCGCTGGGTCGCCCAAATTGAAATCAGAGGTTTGAGTTGTAAGGGCGGCCCAGGTATCCCCAGGCCCCCTTACGAGCCTTGACGGCAAAGATGCACCCAAACGATTACCGCCGAGAAGTGCAGCCGGAACCAGGTGAGGCAAATGCCCAAACCAGCCGGAACCCGGGCTGTCATCACCCTGCTCAGCGATTTTGGGGTCCAGGACGAGTATGCGGCCTGCCTGAAGGGGGTGATCCTCGGTCTCAACCCCCAGGCGGTTCTGGTGGACCTGAGCCATGCGGTGCCGCCTCAGGATATCCGCTCCGGGGCCTTCGTCCTGGCGGGGGCGGCGGCCTATTTTCCACCGGGGACCATTCACCTGGCGGTGGTGGACCCTGGGGTGGGCATCGGCCGCCGGGGGCTGGCGGCGTTCGGGCGGAGGCAGTTCTGGGTGGGGCCGGACAACGGGCTGTTCCATCTTATCTTTGCCGGGCGGCCGGAGTTTAAGATAGTCTCTCTGGAAAACCCCGACTATTTTCTTCCCCAGGTATCTCCCACCTTCCATGGCCGGGACGTGTTCGCCCCGGTGGCGGCGCACCTTTCCCTGGGTCTGGCGCTGGAGCGTCTGGGGCCTCCTCTCGCTGACCCGGTGCGGCTCTCCTGGCCGGAGCCGTCTGTCAGTGCGGCGCTGATTCGGGGAGAAATTATTCATGTGGACCGCTTCGGTAACCTGGTAAGCAATATTGCCGCCGGCGCCTTGCACGCCTGGTTTGAGGGAGCAGAACCTAAATTTCAATTGCAGGTAGGGCGGCGCACCCTTACCCGCCTGGGGCGCACCTACGGGGAGGCCCCCCGGGGGAGCTGCTGGCCCTGGTGGGCAGTCACGGTTACCTGGAGATCGCCTGCGCCGGGGGCAGCGCCGCAGCCCGGCTCCGGGGGGGGACCGGCCTCTCCGTTGCAGTCCGGCGGGTCGGCTGAAGGTCGCCGGGTGCCAGTTTGAGCAAGAAGATTTCGAATCCCCGTTGCGGCACTCCTGGGAAAAGGTAAAGGCAAAGTTTACCGAATTTTTCTCTGGGGCTCAGTTTTTACTTGTATATGGGATTCTTCTAAGGTAAAAGTTGTTTATACTATTTATCTTATAGAATGGATGTCATATGCCCCGGGGAAAGAACAAACGGATCAGAGCTGGAGAGGATGGTGTAGACCTGTTTCTCATTAATGAGGTCTCCCGGCTGGTGAACCTTTCGCAAAAACGTATTCGGGAGTATGAAAAGGAAGGGTTCGTCAAGCCCCTGCGGGAAAAGAACACCAACAACCGCCTCTATTCATCTTTCGACATCACCCAGATCAACCAAATCAACAGCCTGATCCATGATCGGGGTTTCACCCTGGCCTGCCTGCGTAACTTGATGGTTTTGGCGCCCTGCTGGAACATCTTTGATTGTCAGCAGAAAGAGAAATGCTCGGCCTTCCAGCTTCCCTGGCGCCGTTGCTACGAAGTACGGGAAAACCGGGACACCCTGTGCAACGGTCCCTGCGCCCGTTGCGCCGTCTACCTCAACCGGAACGTCAAGAAAGAAAAGATCCTGGAGCAATTTACTCCGGGATCATGACTGCCCGGAATTCTCCCTAAGCCTCTGCCCTCCATGGCCAAAGCCCTCGCCATTGTGGGACCTTCGGGCTCCGGCAAGACCGAGCTCATCTGCCGTTTGCTGGAGTGGTTCGGCCGCCGGGGTCTCAGGGTGGCGGTGCTGAAACATACCCACCATCGCGATCCGGGAGACCGGGACAAGGACACCTGGCGCTTTCGCCGGGCCGGGGCCCGGGTGGTGGCCCTGGCGGCTCCGGGTCTGCTCCAGGTCAGCCGCCAGGTCACTGGTGAGCCATCCCTCTTCGAGACTTTGGCGGCCCTGGCCCAGGAGGCGGACCTGATCCTGGTGGAAGGTTATAAATCCGGGCCCTTGCCCAAGATCGCGGTGTTGCCTGCGGTCCCGAAAGAGACCCCGGCCCCCTCTCCCCCGCTGATCGCCATGGTGGGTCCGGCGCCGGCAGCGACGGAGCTGCCCGTCTTTGCGCCCGAAGACCTGGAGGCCATAGGCGTCTTTATCCTGGCCTATCTGGGTCTGCCGGGGCCGGCGGCCGACTCCGGCAGCGGTGAGGGCAAGGGGTAAGATACGCATTATTGAAGTCATGGCATGGTTAAGGTTGGGAAAGGGCAGGGGTATGGCAAGGAACGAGAGGCTGACCGCCGGGACGGAGAATACTCCCCAAGTCACCGGGGCCATTCTGGCCGGGGGCAACAGCCGCCGTCTGGGACAGGATAAGGGTTCCCTGTTGCTGGGGGGAAAAACCTTGACTCGCTGGGTGGCCGAGGCCCTGGCGCCGGTGGTGGGCGATTGCTGGCTGATCACCAACCACCCCGGGCCGCACCTGGCCCTGGGGCTGCCCCTGGTCACGGATTTGTGGCCCTTCCAGGGGCCGGCAGGCGGCCTGCGCACTGCCCTGTTCTACTCCCGGACTCCCTGGGTGCTGGCCGCCGCGGTGGACAACCCCTTCCTGGCCCCGGAATTGCTGGCGGGATTAACGGCCAGGCTGGCCGGAACCTCCCGGCCGGCGGTGGTCTGTCAATCAGCCAGTGGTCTGGAACCCTTCCCGGGGCTTTTTCACGTGCGCCTGCTGCCGTCCCTGACCGAATTTCTCAAGAGCCAGCGGCGGGCCAGCCTCTTTGTGTCGAAATGCCGCCCTCTGGTCATCGGGCCGGAGGAGGTAATGCGGCTGGACCCTGAGGGTCGCAGCTTCTTCAACCTCAACACCCCGGAGGACCTGGAGCGGGCCGCCGCCTGGAGTGAGCCGGGACCTCCCCCATGATCGCCGGCGAGGGGCGCCCCCGGCCCCGCCGGCGGGCCGCCACTGCCTCTCTTGACAGCACTCCGGCCTTTGGTTATAAAAAGCCTCAATCCGGTCCCATCGTCTAGCGGCCTAGGACACCGCCCTCTCACGGCGGAGACACGGGTTCGATTCCCGTTGGGACTACCATTTTTGCTTATACCTTGATGATATCGTTATTTAATCAGCTTTTCCACCGGGAAACGTTCCCCGGTTAGACCTGCCGCCAGCAACGCCTTGCCATCCGACTGGGTCA